>Ga0214545_1002119_pt1 | contig 38206 bp, 19 predicted proteins | sample CNSS4metaG_FD_160064 | JGI IMG/M metagenome (GOLD analysis project Ga0214545, IMG submission 160064) | Root nodule microbial communities from cowpea collected in UCLA plant growth center, Los Angeles, California, USA - CNSS4 | ecosystem: Host-associated > Plants > Roots > Nodule | place: USA...
CACTCCAATCTATATATATATATATATATATATATATATATATATATATATATATATATATATATATTATGCAAAGACCCAAAATATAGTCTCTTTTTCTATTCTCTATCACTTGGCCACAACCAGATCATTCGTGTTCTACCTCTCCTAGTGATTACCCCAAGGTAATTTGCTGCCAAACCTATCGGCCACAATTGACAGAGTACGTGCGGGAACCATTGCCACAGATCATACACCGTAACGTCAAGTGGAGTTCCCAAATACAAACATAGTCCGTAACGTCCCAAGACTACCAAACTCGTCAGCTATCTGCTGAGGAGGGCAATCCATCTGGACCCATCTGTACTGGCCACAACCAGCACACTCACACCGGCAACACTCACCAACCCGAGCTCAACTCAAGGGTTTCTCGTGTTCATCCACCATCCCGAGCTCAACTCGAGGGATGTCATTCCGATCTCAACTCGAGGAATGTACGTACTTAACCCCTATCACAAGCTCAACTCTAGGGATACGTTCCGAGCTCAATTCAAGGAACCCAACAATCTTACCTTTTAAGCATCACCCAAAAGCCTTGTACATCACTCCTAATAAGTCCAACAACTAGGACTTACAACAGCCAAATCGCCTAGTGAGGGACACGTACCGCTAGGCGCTATCAGCATCCATACCGCCTGGCGGGGGACACGTACTGTCAGGCGCCAAGCGCCTAAAAAAACACAAAGTTTGAACCACCGCCCGGCGAGACCGTCCACACCGCCAGGCGGACGCTGCTCCAGAGCTACTGTTTCTGTCGCTATCGCCTGACGGAACCTTCCCCTCCGCCAGGCACCACCAAGTCCAGGACCCCACTGTTCCCTCACTATCGCCTGGCGGCCTAACCCCACCGCCAGGCACCATATCAGTAACGCCACTTTCACTGTACTAGTCTGAATTTAGGCACTGTTGCTTGCGTCCATCCCTTGTTACTCACTCAACTAAGTCCTAAGGTTATAACCACAGTCTATAGTGTCCACACTTGTGCTTATGATCTATCTCGTTTGACCCCAACATATTTGATTCTCCTATTTTACAATTTCCATACTTTACAATTCAGTACAACATCTGTAAATCAATTGCAAGCTATATTTTTCACTATATTCTGGTTTAACAATTTGCTTCCCAGCCCTCACACGTTTATATCAATGAGTCCATTGGATTACATAATTTCAAACCCAACCTTTCTACTAAATCCAGTGTACACAGTCTATACCTATAATCATTGCACACTCTAAGTTCTAAATTCCACAAGACTCCAACTTATTCCGCTCTCAAGTTATAAAGTCACGCTTCTTACAAGATTATCCTTACGCTAACATTTCCAACTCTCCATTTAACATCTTCCAATTCCATTTCCTTTCCTCTCTAAACATCAAAATACCCCAAAACCAGCACTACAGTTGCAGCCACGCAGACTCACTGCTTCTGCGATGGCGCCTAGTGGCAAGCCCAGTGCTGCCAGGCGGTACAAGTATTTCTGGGAAAAATCCCAAACTCTCAGCACCCGTGACGCATCCCTCACTCCCTTCCGAGGATCTCCTCTACCTACCTCAGTCGTTGCTTCCCAAGAACATGATAAATATGGCACACTAATCGCTTTGACTAACTCCAACAACCATTATACTGTAATTAATACCTATTACATTTAGTTCTACCAAAAAACCAATATGAAAACCCTAAAGTTCCATTCACACTGTTTCATCAATTTTACCTATCAATTATACTGGAATTCAATGAAATACAACATCAATGAACCCATCATCATTCTAATGCCAAATCGATGTTAAACCATCTAACCCATTCACGTTTCTTGCTAAACTAATACACTTCAAGCATTATATCATAAGAAACATGGTTAAACATATTATCAAAATAATAATAATTAAATAACACACAATTGACATACATAGGACTCGAACCCAAGTCCTCTCACACAATCAAGTACTCTCAACCATTTGAACTAGTACTCTTCCAAATCATACCAATCAAAATTAATGCCATAAATGATCTTCCCACCCACATTTATTAATTAATTATTTATTTAATTAATTAATTCCATGGGTCTTACAATCACCAAGCAACTCAACATATTCTTTGATACACCAAGACTGATCTAGGTCGTGGTCTTTTCTTCCCTGCTGAAACTATTATCCAAATTAAGGGATTCAGTGACTTTGTCTAGGCTACATGCCCAGAAGCCACATGAAGCGTTATTGGTTTTTGCATCTTCCTAAGTGATTCGTTAGTTTCCTGGAAGATTAAAAAGTAGAGCACCGTCTCCAAATCCTCCTTAGAAGCATAATATTGGGCGCTTACCACTACTACATTCAAGATTTAGTGGATCAATTATCTCCTCCACGACTTGCATATTCAGACCAATTTTCCTACTGTGTTCTATTATGATAATCAGTTCGCAAGACACATCGCCCACAACCCCACCTTCCATGAATGTACTAAGCATATAAACATTGATTGTCATGTGGTTCGCGAAAGGCTTCAACGTAACTTGTTTCGTCTTCTTCTGATTTGTTAAAACGATCAACTCGTCGATGTCTTCACCAAGATCCTTCACTGCACCAATTACAAGGAAAACATTTTCAAGATTGGGATGTTGAGCATCCATCATCCAACTTGAGGGGAGGGTATTTAAACCCTAAAGCCTTTTAAGTTTTTTTTTTCATTTTGTTATTTTCTGATAACTGATCTAGAATCAGTTACCTAGGGTTTTGCCTTTCCCTAAAAGCTATTTAAGATAGGTCTCTTCCTTTGTTACAAAGAAGTTTTTCAAACAACCAAGAGAAAAGTTTCGAAGCTTACCTTATATGCTGCCATTGTCCTTTCCTTTTACGTGCTCTATTATCTCTACTCCTCTTTTGTTTTTTCGTCTTCGTCTCCAAGGAATCATGAAACCCAATACCCAGCGGTCTCAATACTATGATTCACATTTCATTTATTAAAGTGAAGATCATAAGTGCATTAATTGACAACGTTTTCACAGTTCACAAATCTTGCAAAGAATGTAAAGAATTATGCTTTATCTCATCGAAAAGAAGCAATACATATTGCATCGATTAAATCAAATAGCGTAAATGCTCAAACTCATGCGACATTACTATTCATAGGTCACATATTCTACATAAGATTGTCGATATAATGCAAAAACAATGATTAACATTGCATCAATTTGCATAGATCTTTCTATAGTAAGTTTACTTATGGATCATGAATGTTGCATAAAATTGTCATTTAACACAAAGCATAGATTTATATACATCAAATTCAAAGTCATAAATGTTTATATTTATGTATGACTAATGTTTACAAGTCATAAAACCTACAAAGAATCATAGTTTTTCATGAAACTAAGTCTACGAGGATCAATTCACAAATCCAACAAAAAATAACACAAATTGAGCTCTACGTTAATCTTTCGTTGATTTGAATTTTTTCTTCTTTTTCTAATTTAGTTTTACTCTTTCTGATATCAAGTTACGGTTCTGAAATTATAGTTTGAATTAGAATTAATTGAATCTTAATTTGATAATTTATACAAATTAAATTAAAATATATAAAGATTTATATTGTATAAATTGATTTAGTTGATTGATTTAATCGATAAATTATTTAAACTTAACTATAATCTTTAGAAAACTATAATTTTTAAATTGTTTGGTTGTTTGAGTACATGTATTAATTTGTTTTGATTACTACTAATTTTAATTTTAATATAAAATTTTGCTTTCCAATTAACATTTTTTATTTTTAAATTCTTAAATCTCCAATTTCAATTTGTATGAAAAAAAAAATATTAAAGATGAAATATAAATTGATATTTGTCCTATGGAAATCGACCTAGACTGTATTTTTAATTACATAATATAGAAAACCCTAGTATTATTTTGATTTTATCCAGAAGGTTAATATAAATATGCTTCACCTTTTATTTTTCATTTTTAAGTTCTAGTCACTTACAATGCTAATTCTTGGTGAAACCTTCATTTTATGCTTTTCATTTCTTTTTTAATTTTTAGTCTATTTTAACCAACAGTTTTTGCTTCAATCATATCGCTGAAGTCATCTAAGACAAGTATTAGAGTAATAATTAGGGATGGCAAAGCGGGTCAATCCGGCCCGTTTTGACCCGTCCCGCGTTTTGGCGCGTAAAATACGGGCCGGATTGGCTTGTCCCGTCCTACGAGTTGGCCCACAAGCTCGCGAGCTGACCCGCATTTGTGATGAGCGAAATATTTTTTTTTTTTGAGCAAAATAATTTTTCTTTTTATTTTTTCAAAATAACTAATATTCATATTCTATCGAAATAATTCCAATTAGTTTACCTAATCAAAGACAAGAAAAATGTCACCTTACAAGACATGTACCTAAAAATGCATAAAAAGATATTTCATATTCAAGAACTAAAATCATTATCTTATATACAATGATTATACATAAACATAAACATAAACATAATAATAATAATAATAATAATAATAATAATAATAATAATAATAATAATAATAAGGTTAAAATACTCCCTTGGTCCTCGCTTTTGTACCAAAATCTTAATTTGGTACTCATATTTTTATTAGTCTCAATTAGGTCAACATTTTTGTAAATCAGTAACAATTAGGTTCTTTCCGTTAGTATGGAACTAACACCGTTAAGTAGGTGCCATGTGTCATCTCCTCGTTTTTTTGAATTTTTTATTTTATTTTTTTGAATTTTTTAATTTTTTTACAAAAATATTTATGCCACATGTCACGTCTGTAGTGTGCCATGTATCAATCTAATATGGTGACATGTGTCAAATTATTGTATGAATCTCAATTTGGTCCTCATATTTGTTAATTTGATTTGATTTAAGTCCCAATTGTTTTAAAAAAATTTCAATTTCATGCACTCCAAATTTAGACCAAATTATACTTTTATATAATGTTATGATTATTTTTATTAAAATTGATATTTTTATTAAATATTTTAATAATATTAAGTGTATTTAATATTAAAATTTTAAATATTTATTTTAATTTGTTATAAAAATGTTTTGAAATTTTACATTTGAATTTATAAAATTGTTATTTTTAAGCCAACTCTAAAAAATTGTTGATATTTAATGTTATACAAATATTTCGAATATAAATTTATTAATCTATATATTTATAATTTTAAAATGAAATTTAAATAAAATATAATGTAAAATATAAATTTAAATAAATTTAATATTGTTTAAAATATGTAATAGAAATATCACTTGTAATAAAAGTATTATAATAACATCTATATAAAAATTAAATTTGGTTGAAATTTGGAGCACATGAAATTGAATATTTTTTGAAAATATTTAGGACTGAAATCAAATCAAATTAACAAATATGAGGATCAAATTAAGATTCATACAATAATTTGACACGTGTCACCATATTAGATTGACACGTGGCACACTACAGACGTGACACGTGACATAAATATTTTTTAAAAAAATTCAAAAAAAATCAAAATTTAAAAAAATTCAAAAAAAAATGAGGAGCTGACATGTGGCATCTACTTAACGATGTTAGTTCTATACTAACGAAAAGGACCTAATTGTTACTGCTTTACACAAATGTGGACCTAATTGAGACTAACAAAAATATGAGGACCAAATTGAGATTTTGGTACAAAAACAAGAACCAAAGAAGTATTTTAACCTAATAATAATAGAAAGAACTTAAAGAAACAACGTAATGAATGATGTGAGGACTAAAAAAATGAGAACATATAATTTTATAAGCAGGTCAGTCCATCATGTCCCGCCTTTAGCTCGCGTAGACTATGGGCTTATGCGGGACTGACCATTGCAGGTCAGCAGGTTCAACATCCCAATTTATCATGCATCTTTTTGTGCGAACTTGCTGGCCAGACTGCCTGACCCGCCCCAAATTGTTATCCCTAGTAATAATCATCATTATATGTGCAATTTTTTACTTTTAACCTAAGTCAAATATAGGTAAACAGTCAATTTAGAACAATAAATATTTGACATGTTTTGATTTTAATATAATAACAAAATAGTTATAGTCTTAATACAAAATTTTAATTCTTAATTTTGTTTAAACTCCGTTAATTGTTAAAGTAACTGAGCAAATTTTTTGTTTTGGTAACGGTCACATGTGTTTATTAAAGAAAAGAAATTAACATTATTATTTAATTATTCTTGGAGAAAAGCTTTTTACTCTTTGGCTTTTGTTTTATAAGTTTAAAATTATTAGTTTCATTCAATGATAATTGTATATTAACATTAATTACTAAAGACTAAATATGTATTTAATTACTTTAACCATTAATAAAGTTCAAACAAAATTAATTAAATTAAATTTCGTATTAAAACTAGATTTTTTTTATTATACTAAAAATGAAATATATCGATACTTGTTATAATGAATCAACTATTTACCTATTAAATTACAAACAAATCACTTTCAAACACAATTAATTTAGCTTACTGTATACATCACGTCACAAACAAAATTGCAAAGAAATGGTTCAACACCATTTTAAGCAATATATAATTTGTGTATCACATAATTAAAGTCCAAAATCATTGTGATTGGATATATAAAATATGCATAAATATAAAGAGTTAAATCATAGTTAGATGGGTTCCAAAGACCAAATATTATAAAAACTATACTACTTTGTTATCCTAAAGTACTTTGTCATAGTAAAGTGTTAAAAAATATTTTGCGCACATTTTTTTTTCGTAATGTAAAGTTTCAGAGTCTAATAATCATTACTTGTTGAAAAACTATAATATTTTCATATAAGTTAACACAAATCTATAAACAAAGAAATAATATTTTTGTGTATCAATCAATTATAACATTATTTAATAATAATGATCACCATCTATTGCAATACATGGTAACGACACTTATATAGCCTCCGTTCTTCTTTATACACCAAAACTAAAAATGAACATACTTAAATTTAATTAATTAACATAAAATAATAAAAAAATAATACAATTAATATGTCATTAAGATCCACGTAAACTATCCGATATTACATTTGTTTTTTTTACTAAATATGTCATAAAAATATTAGTTAAACTATATTTAATAGTGTAGGATTAAAACAATATAAAGAATAAAGAAATTTAAGACTTTCTTTTCAATTATAATACATTATATTTGGAGATATGTAAATATTTAAGAACATATCATGAATAAGCTCACAAATGAGTTAGTTTTCTGTTTTTTTTTTGTGTTATATTGTTATAAGTTTTTGTTTTCTTGGTCGTCTATATATTGTATGAATTATTAATACTTTAATTATTTTTGTCCATAAAAATAATCCTTTTAGTTGTCTCTTTCTCCTTTTTATGAAGATTAAGAAGAAGAAGAAATCTAAGAGTTTAGTTTTAAAAGAACAAAAATGTTAATATATTTTATTTTGTTATCTCATTCGTTAGCTTTTATAGGCCATTTCCATACACTAGTTATTTAAATAAATTTTATAAAAAATACAATAATTACAACCGAAACCAATATTAGTAACTAAATTAATCAATTTTTTAACGAGGTTAAATTCATTATAGTTTTTTATATTCACAGTTGAAATAATTATGAAACTTTCTATTTTACTTTTTTTTTCTTCACCAGTTAAAATTATTATAATTGATAAAAAAGAATTAACACGATCAAAATTTTTGAAAACAATAAATTAAAAAAGATAAAAAAAATATATATAATCTATTGGCAAAAAAACAAGTGGCGAAATGACGCATAGACATGCACAGTTGTCACTTTAGAGTTCCGTAATATTTGGATCACCTTTGTCTCTTGGCAAACTCCTAAGGTTTAAGGAGCCATCCGTCTCATATCCACAAAATTTTCCATACCCTTACCATGTGTTTCTAATAATTTACGATTAAGTGCATGTTTAAGATTTTATTCAATTCAATAAATTAATTAATTTTAATTATTTTAAAATTACTACTGATCAATAACTAACTACTCCTTAAAATAATTCAATAGATGCTACCCCAGTTGCAGACGTGACCTTTGAAAGTTGCATTTCAAATTGGCTTCTTTTTCTTTTCTCATTTTATTATAAACTATTTTCAAGTCCTCTTTTAGTGGTCTTCGTTGAAGTCACATCTCAAAACTTTGCATGCAGCCGCATACAGATTCACAGATACAATGAATGAACCTTAAAAGTCCAAAACGAAACACAAGAAAAAGAAAAGAAGAGAGAAACCGTGGGCATACATAAAATCAAGAATCTTATATTTGTTTAGTAATGATCTCCATAAAAAAAAAAAAAAAAAAAAAAAAACAAAAAATAAACATAAAAAAAATAAAATTTAAAAATAATCACCAAAAAAAAAAAAAAAAAAACTACTAATCCGCAAATATACCTATAAAAACTCAATAATATTATTCATCATTTGCAACAAGTTTAATAAAAAAAATTAAACAATTATTTATAAATGCTTTAGTTAAACTTAAAAAAGAATGAAAAAACTAACCAATATTTTGTGTAAAAAGTAAAGATGGCATGGTATTGCATGGAATTTTGAGAGGGAAAATAATTTGGTAAAAGAAAGTGTTAATATGAGAAGGAAGTGACCTTTGGTGGCATTGAAGGGTCTCTTGATCCGAGGAAGATCAGCTCTTGCTTACTTGTAAGGTCCTTGTTCACTCTGCTCCTCTCATCCTACAAAAATGCAAACTCTTCTCTCAACCCGCCATTACAGTAACTCCAACTCATTCTCGACACACGTTCCTTCCCATGTCTTCTTTTGCTGTTCGTTTTCTGGCCCCTCCATGCTGCCCCACCTCTCGCTCCAAGACATTGCTCTGTGCCACGCCCACGGCGGCTCCGGCTGCCCCAGAGGCGGTGGAGGCTTCCAGGTTGGAGCCTAGAGTGGAGGAGAGAGATGGGTACTGGGTTTTGAAGGAAGAGCACAGAGGGGGCATCAGCCCTCAAGAAAAGGTGAAGCTTGAGAAAGACCCCATGAAGCTTTTCATGGAAGGTGGGATCGAGGATCTGGCTAAGATGTCCCTTGAGGAAATTGAGAGCTCCAAGCACACCAAGGATGATATTGATGTTAGACTCAAGTGGCTTGGCCTTTTTCATAGGAGAAAACATCACTGTAAGTTTCACCTTTTCAACTTCCTTTTGCTTTCGTTAGTATGTAATCCTGAAACAAAGAAAGCTTGAAACTATACCGAGTCTCAAACTGTGAGGACCACAAACTATTACAAGTGCTTGTACTTCTATATTTGAAACCAAAACCAGAGTTTAGTCTTAGTAACTCACACAGAGGACACATTAAAGGTTGGTTGGGCTAATTTCTTTTCATTTGCAAAACCAGATGGTAGATTCATGATGAGGTTGAAGCTTCCAAATGGCGTGACTACTAGTGCTCAGACTCGATATTTGGCGAGTGTGATCAGGAAGTACGGAAAAGATGGGTGTGCTGATGTAACAACGAGGCAGAATTGGCAAATCAGAGGTGTGGTGCTACCTGATGTGCCGGAAATTCTTAAGGGACTAGCAGATGTTGGTTTGACGAGTCTGCAGAGTGGCATGGATAATGTGAGAAACCCTGTGGGTAACCCTCTTGCAGGCATTGACCCTGATGAGATTGTTGACACTAGACCTTACAACAACTTGTTATCTCAATTCATCACTGCCAATTCACTTGGCAACCCAGCCATGTCAAACTTGTAAGTATACACTTTGTGGAGTATGTGTGGAAAAACTTCTTCATAAGCACTTCTGGTAGAAAAATGTAAGAAGGAAAAATGAAATTAATCTCTGCATAAGCTTATTTATTGAAGTAACATCATTTTTCCTTGTTGTTGTTCTTTTCTTAGAGAGCTTATCGAGAGTTTAATCCAAACATCCACTTATGAATCATGGTAGTTGAGCATTAAATTTTATGATCTAATGTGGGGTCCTTAGATTCAATGTTTGAAATTGTGCAGGCCCAGGAAGTGGAATGTGTGTGTGGTGGGATCCCACGATCTGTTTGAGCATCCCCACATCAATGATCTGGCTTACATGCCGGCTAATAATAAGGACGGTCGTTTTGGATTCAACTTACTGGTTGGTGGTTTCTTCAGTGCGAAGAGATGTGCTGAAGCAATTCCACTCGATGCGTGGGTCTCAGCAGATGATGTAATCCCAGTTTGTAAAGCTATCCTTGAGACATATAGGGACCTTGGCTTCAGAGGGAACAGGCAGAAAACAAGAATGATGTGGTTGATTGACGAACTCGTAAGTAGATTATGCTGTTTTTGTAAATTGTAATCAATATAAACAAAAAGTAATGCAAATTGCAATGCAATTTATAGAAGGAAAATGATAAGTGATAAAAGTGTTTGATAAAATGCAGGGGATAGAAGTATTCAGGTCAGAGGTGGAGAAAAGAATGGCAGGGAAGCAGCTGGAGAGAGCACAGGAAGATCTGGTTAAGAAACAATGGGAAAGAAGAGACTACTTAGGTGTTCATCCACAGAAACAAGAGGGTCTAAGCTATGTTGGTATTCACATTCCAGTAGGTAGAATCCAAGCAGATGAGATGGATGAATTGGCCCGTTTGGCAGATGAATATGGAAGTGGTGAGCTAAGACTCACAGTGGAGCAAAACATAATAATCCCAAATGTGGACAACTCAAAGCTTGAAGCTTTGCTGAAAGAGGCTCTATTGAAAGACAGGTTTTCACCTGAACCTTCTCTGCTAATGAAGACACTGGTGGCATGCACTGGGAACCAGTTCTGTGGGCAAGCTATAATTGAGACAAAGGAGAGGGCACTGAAAGTTACTGAGGAAGTGGAGAGGCAAGTGGCTGTGACTAGGCCTGTGAGGATGCATTGGACTGGGTGCCCCAACACCTGTGGGCAGGTGCAAGTTGCAGATATTGGTTTCATGGGGTGCATGGCCAGGGATGAGAATGGTAAAGCCACTGAAGGTGTGGATATTTTCCTTGGAGGAAGAATTGGAAGTGATTCACATTTAGCTGAGTTGTATCAGAAGGGTGTGCCTTGCAAGAATCTGGTGCCTATTGTTGTAGACATACTGGTAAAACACTTTGGAGCTGTCCAGAGGAATAGAGAGGAAGGGGAAGATTAAGTTTTAATGGTTGTTGGTAACTTTAGTTTCTTAACTGAATCTGGTATTGTCTCTGGACAAAGTTGTTAATTCCCTTTACATAGAAGAGAAAAGGATGATTATGAGAGATGCAATACAAGGTTGTTCCATGTATTATATGATATGCAAGTACACTTTCAATAAGACATGCTCATTCTTTGCTAGTCCCTGGGTTTCACTTGTTTTCTTCAGAGATGTGTGCTATATTTCTTGTTCTTCTGGAAGATGGTAAAAGTAGATCTTTTTTACCTTGTCATAAATGAGAAGTTTTTTTTTATTGTTAGAGACAAATGTTAATCTTTCAAACATTTGTTTTAGGTGTGTGACGTTTTATGTGTAGTCTTTGCTGGAAAAAACATTAGAGTTTGAGAAGAAATCTCCAAAAAATAAATGTTGAAAGTATATGATAGAAGGATTAAACTTTATTCAATTAAACTGATACTGTGTTGCAAATTGCAGCAGAGCATAATGAAATTAAGTGAGCGAAAAGGTTTCCTTTCAAGATTGTTAAGAATTTGGTCTGACCCTGAAAAGAACGGCTAAAGAAAAATGCAAACAACTAAATAAAAAATAAGAAAACGCTAAGTAATTAATAATGGGTAGAACTATTGAGTCCTAATTCAGGACCTAATATCTAGTTCTCCTCTAATAATATTTACTTAAAAAAGGAAACCGTTGCATAATGTTCCCCACGGGTTCCCATGAGGCTTCAATAAGCACCTCGACAGTTCCCTTTCGATAACATAGGTAGCAGAGGTTTCGATAACAATGATAGTGCCCTCGACAGTTCCTTAATAAGTACTCTTAGAATATTTGTTGATTGTCTAAGAAAAGAAAGCTTGTAGTGGATTTGAATGCGTAAACAAGAGGAACGACTAAGACTAAAAGTCAGAAATATTTAAAAATAGTTAAGAATGAGAGGGAATCACACAAGACAAAAGATGTAAACGCAAACTACAACAAGGTGATTAGACGAGGAAGACATTAGACAAAAGAGAAAGTAAAGACTAGACGACCCTACTTTTCTTCTAACATAACACTGATTCCTTTTCAGTTTTCGTATATAGCATACTATTAATAATATTTACTGCAGTATCATGGTTTTAGTTTGAGTTCACAATTTTATTCTTGAGAAACTGAATTTTGACCTACGTTTTTGTCCATTCAAGCTGGCATAGCAGCTAGAATTCAATTTCCCTGGAGTCGAATTCCAAGCTAGATTTTTTTTTTAATTAAAAAAAGTAAATTTTAAATAAATTAATATAATATTTTAAGATGGGGAAAATAACTTAATAATATTTGTAGTGATTCATAAAATTTTGAAAGATAAAAAAGAGTTGTATATATATAAGATGAAAACATTTTATATTTATGGTTGGATTTTGTAAAATTTAATTTTTGAAATGTTTTTTTAGTTATATTTTTTATTAAGAATAGTTATTAAAATTTAATTATTAAAAATTAATAATAACATGAATGGATATTTTGGAATTGATGAATGTATATTTACAAAATAATGTATAGTTTGGAATTGTTTATTTAAATATTGAAAATGTTAGTTGTTAATAGATATGCAGAGAAAAAAAGTATAAGAATAAATTATACCAAGTTGTAAAGATGTTTTATAATTTTTTTCATTTTAAGTAATTTATTGAAAAAATATATATTTTAAATAAGTTGCTTTTGTTTGTTATTTTTTTATAATATGTTTTTTAATTAGAGAATTTATAATAATGAAATTGAAAATGTATAAGTGAATAGGAAATATATTTATTGAATGAAAACAATTACACCTAACAAAATTAACATAATTGAAAATGAAATGAAATGAAACTGAAAAATTATAATAATGGTGGTTTATATCTTGAATTGACATAACTCCAAGGTTTCATATCTTTCTATTGTTTGTCAGACGTTTGATGGATGTATATATCTCTTCTTTGGATGAACAATTCAATGTATTTCCAAGTATAGGGATGATACACAGATGGGTCTATACGTTGAACTTTTTACCAACGATTGGTCATTTGTGCAATACTATTATCTGATTTGATTTCAACCTTATCATGGATAAGATTTTATTAACTACCCTAATTGGACGAAGGTAGTCAATTTCGATTACTATTTTACGATCCCCACAATGTATTTTTTGGGTTATTCTTTGTAGAAGCTCATTGAAGGTATATTTGTGGGGGATCGACATGGTGGTAGGAGTCTTTGATATGAAGTATATGCTAGTATCGCGCAACGAAATATTTAGGGTTTGGACAAAAACCAAGAGGGGAGTGAATTGGTTTTAAGTAATAAAGTTAATACTTTAAAATTTTTCCAAAATTTTACCGATTAAATTAAATATTAATTCCTTTAAACACAATAGTAGATGAAATAAAGAGATAGAGAAGAAGATTGAACACAAGTATTTATACTGGTTCAGATCAAAAGATCCTATGTCCAGTTGTTAATCTCTTCAAATAAAGAGATAACTAAATCACTAACAAATATCATATTACAATCAAATAAAGAATGAATAAGGAAAGAAAACACATCTCTTGAAGCCACAAGAGATGAACACCTTTCTCTGAATCACACAGAGAACCTTGACCTTAGCTTTCCTAGCAACAACAACAACACTCAATCTCCTAGAAACCCTCTCAGGAAAAGTTATCGCTCTACCCACACTAGGTTTTTCATAGCTCTTATGAGAACACTCAGAGAACTCTCTTTGTAGTCACAACACTTAGCACTCTAGCTTCTCAAAAAGGTATTTTCGAAATTGAACTGCAGTTTCTTAAATAGGGTTTTCAAAAATTAGGTTAAAAACTGAAACGTCATGTTCCAACTGCCAAGGATAATCGATTATTCTAGTAGGTTTTCTGAAAAGCAAATTTTGAACAGGATAATCGATTATTCCAAGAGATAATCGATTATTCCAGTAGGATTTCGAAAAATAAAAGTTTTGCACAGATAATCGATTATCATTATCACTGCAGTTTTTCTAAAAATAAGAATCCTTTAGAGAGACAAATGCAATGATGTTGATTCTACGTTTAATTAAACTATTCTACAACACACTTATTTTATTTTACAAGATAACATTTAAACATTTAAACATTTTGTCTTCATTCTTGCTTGATCATCATTCAAAATCAATGGGCTTCCTTCTTTTTGCCAACAGTATAAACCATAACCATATGGATTGTTTGTGATACTTGCCCGTTTGAGAGGTCTTCTATAATATAGTATTGCTAGTGAACACGAGACAAAGTTTGGATTTGTGGAAGAGGATAGGGGAGTTAAGTGTAGAAGAGAAAGTATTTCTTCAGTCGACCTTGTGAAGGTAACAAAGAATTCAATTATTGTGTTAATGGGGAAATAAGACTTACAAACAATCATCTGTGCAGCATCACCCTTTGTTGATATTTGAAAAGCATAATACGTAATGGCTCCTTGTTCATTCAATGTGGGTCTTCAAAAGTACAACTTGTTGATGGATGTGGTGGTTGGAATTTCCTTAGTTGTGCACACTTTTTTCTTCAAAAGGTTGAATGTGCAGTAGTATGGCATGCGAAAGAGTTTTGGACTTTCACATTGGAACTGCACACCATCTTGAGATTCAATGATTTGTCCATTTGAAAACAAGGTTATGAGATAGGAATTTGAATAGTTTTCTTGGTCATTGATGGCAAAGTTCTCCATCTCAAAGAAGTGGATGTGTTGATCTGTAGAGAGTGGTTGTAGTGGCTGGGTTTATTAGGCAATAAAAGATTATGATAGGTTAGGTTTGAAGTATTGGTATTTATAAGGGAAGTATTTAGGGTGTTGCTATTGATTGAAATAAGGAGTCAGCCTATGTCCCTACGAAGTTCAACCTTATGTCTTCTCTTTGTGACAAAGTGCCTGTGAGAGCATGTGAGACTATGTTAGACCATGTATTGTAAGACACGTCAGATTCAACTGTACTAAAAGTAAAGATGTGCCTTGGCACACTTACCCAATAAAGGTGGTAGGTCTTGTTTTTGTGGTAGAGTGCATGTAAGAGCATTCGTTTGAGAGGCTAAGTTAGTCCATTTATTATAAGACACGTTAGATTTTAGTGTACTAAAAGTAAAAATGTGTTTTGGCACGCTTACCTAATAAAAGTGTTAAGTTTTGTCTTTGTGGTAGAATGCATGTCAGAGCATTCATTGAGAGACTTAGTATTTGTCATGCTTACCTAATAAAGCTTAGAAGTCAAATCCTATGAAGTTCATAGTGAAGTGTAATGAAAATTGAATTGTCTGATGCGCAATTTGCAAAGAAGGGCTATAAGACTTGTGATTGTTGATAGTTCAGTGCTATAAAAGGATGGTGGTAGTATGTTTAGAAGATGCGGAGTTGTTTAATAGACTATAAAAGGATGGTGGTAGTATGTTTAGAAGATGTGGAGTTGTTTAATAGACGAAGTAGAGATGGTTTTTACTAAGGAAATGAATGTTTTAAATTCCTTTAATGTTGGTATATATTTTGAAAATGGAAGGTTTTCCTTTTGTACTTTTCCAAATGGGATTACTATAAGCCATATGTACACGATCATTAGAAGTCATTTGTTTGGACCATGGGAGCCAAAATTAATTCATTTGTGGTACCATGTCCCTCCCCAATTTGTTGAAAAAGGAACTTCTGACTTTGTTTTCTTAAGAAATGATGAAGGTGTTCAACATGTGATTCATTGGCATTTAGTGATGGTCCCCATCGAGACGATGTCTTTTTATGTCAATTTCATGAAGGTTGAGAAGTCTGACAATGTTTGTGGTCCATCATCCATCGATGATGGTAGAGTTACCGATGTTAGTCTTTGGGATGTGGTGTAAGTTTGACAATGTAATATGTTTTCTTTATGTATTATTGTTCCCTTGTAGTCGTTTAAGACAAACTAATGGAATGTTATTAGCATTTTATGTGAATTATTTATTTCCATATTTATTTTGTCAATAACCATAATGAAAAGTGAAAATTAAAACACGACTATGACTTTTGCACCTTTAATCTTGGTATTCTAAGTGTTAGAAAAATGTCATAACCAATGTTTTCTCAAGTATTTAATCCACTAAAGACAATGAAATGAGTTGGGAGGCTATAAAAAGCGAGTTAGGTGTTGTCAAAGTTAGTCAAAAACAACACTAACAACCTTAATGAAGAGTCAAATTTAAGACACGACTATGACTTTTACACCCTTAATGTTGGTGTTCTAAATGTTATAAAAATATTATAACCAATGTTTTCTGAAGTATTTTTTCCACTTAAAACAATGGAATGAATTTGGAAGCCATAATAAGTGAGTTAGGTGTTGTAAAACTTACTCAAAAACAACATCAACAACCTTAATGAAGAGTAAAATTTAAAACACGATTAAGACTTTTGCATCTTTAATCTTGGTGTTATGAATGTTATAAAAATATTATAACCAATGTTTTCTCAAGTATTTTTTTTTACACTTAAGACAATGTAATGAGTTCAGACGCCATAAAAAATAGAGTTACGTGTTTTAATGTAGGTTAACATACTCCATTGGTCCACGTTTTTGTTCAAAAACTCAATTAGGTCCTACGATTCTTTTTAGTTTCAATTAGGTCCATATTTTTGAAAATGCGAAACAAAATGCCTTTTGAAACTTATTACGATTTGGCTAATACCTTCAATCTATCACTAAACTTAGACTGATGATGATGTACCTTTAATTGAAAATAGGAAAATGATACTTTAACTCACCAAATTTAACCTCTTTTTAACCCATATATGTGTCCCATGACATGGAATTAGGATTTTGATTTTAAATTTTTTTTAACTGTTTTGTCGTGGCATTAAACTGATTCAGAAGAGGTGGGACGCGTGAGAAAGAAAGATAGGTTTAGAAACGAAGGGACGGGGAGAAAAGAAGGAGGGTTAGGGTTTCATATGCACCGTCAGTGGCCATTCTTCTTCCATTTCTTCTCCATAACGACGGGGCCAAGGGACTGAGAGACACCCATGTTCTCCTTCATCTCTTCTAGTGAGCCCAAAAAGGAATAGTCGTTGCACAACCAACCCTTGCCGCCGATGTTGGTAGCTGCGTCATCTCTCTTGCTTTCAAAGAAAACTAGGTTTTGCTTCTTCTGTCTTGCTCACAAAGAAAATTGCATCCCGCGTCCTCTCGCCGCTGCGTTGACGAGGATAGTTTTCTCCTATGGCTACAAGCACGCAAGGTCCTACTTGTTCCTCTCTGTTTCATTATTTATTAGTGTGGTTTGGATTCTAATAATATGTTCCATTCTGCATTTTCTTCCCGACTATGGTATAGTTAAATAGGAATAGCTCTATATCATAATTTTACTCATTTATTTTGGAAAATTTGTTCCTTTGTCTTCATGTATAACTCTACAAGATTTGTTTGCAATACGGTGTTTTAAATCTTTACTCTGCATTGATATCATTTTTATGATTCTCCTATACTTTTAGGATTTTGTATTAAGGAAAACATTATGATTCTTCTGTCACACGATATATGTTTTAATATGCTTAAACAAAGCATGGATTAAGTGCTTTCAGCAATTGAACTTACACTTTAAATTAGAGTCATCTACTATGATTCAATGTAAGGAAAGAAAGAATTTGATCAAGTTTATTTTGAATTTTTATTCTTTCATTGTTTTCGGGAGAGTCAATGAACTGAAATCAGAAATTGATGTTTCTGATGATATTGTTATGAAGTTTAAGTAGTTTTGGGCTCACTTCAAAGGTTCACCTCTAAAAGGTGGTATTTTGATACATACATCTGGTATTGCTTGTATCAGTTAAATTCATATCTTTTGAATCCTTTGTTTTCTACCAATATTTACGATTTAATATTATATATAAGAAATTGGAATATAAATTATTTATCACATCATTTTATTTTTTAATCCAACTATGTCCAGACTAGACATGCCAAATTTGGTTAATGCCTGTACATGTTTTCTGGCACTACGCCAAAATTGTCAATAGATAGCGTTTTTTTTGCTAATAGATAGCGCTTTTCAGGCGCTGTCTATTGGAGCGATGTCTATTAATAGACAACGCTTATAAAAAAGCGCTATCTAATGACAGTTTATAGACAGCACTTGGCTCAACAAGCGCTGTCTATGTATCCTCAAGAAGGTGTTGTCTATCATTGCTCTTATAGATAGCATTTGATTCAACAAGCGTTGTTTATGTATTTCTTATAATTTATTTATTTTTTCGTTTATTCTTGCCTATTTTATGGAGGTTTGAAACCTCCTTTATTTACAATTTTTTATAATTACTCATATGCATATATAATTTCTTAATTTAATTAAAAACAATTATAATATAAAATAAATAAAATATATAAATTAGTACACAAAATTTAACCATAATTAATTTTATTGATGATTTAAGATAAAGTACATCAATTAGAAATTACAATGTAAATAAAAAAAATACATAATGTTGAAAATATATAACTATAATCATTGTTCTGCACACTCCTTAAATGATCCTAAACATGTCTTCATCAAACCTATCATGCACAAAACAAAATCATCGGCCAACCCAATGACCTGGTGATCATCTCAAACATGTCTTCATTATACCTATCATCTCCTATGCACAGAATAAAATCAAGGTACATTCCCTTTTAAATTTGCATGGCAGAAAGTATTCGTTTGGCCATTGGTCCCTTGCTCACACCCTACATGCATCACCATATGTATTTGTTAAAGGCTACAAGTAAAATAGTAAAATGATACAAAACACTTGGAATTTCTCAAAAGCAGAACCACAAAGCGAATTTGCTCATCAATTCTACCATGGTGCCTTTACTAGACACTTCAACTACAATAATGGTTTTCAAATGCCTTGATGAAAGATAAGTTTAGCTAACTTGCAGAACAGGTTTTCATGTGGAATTAATTTATGCAAAAATATAAGTGATGAAGCTGCCTGCGAGTGATATCAATATCCCAGAAATAAAATGAATATACAAAAACAACTCATTCCTAGAGAATATTGGTGTACACACCTGTGGTTTAACATCTACGTATTCTGGCCACTCTTGACTATTACTGATTCATTTGCTAGCACACTCTCAAGGTGATTAATAAGTTCCTTAGCTTGGCATGATCCAAAGTCTGAACCTGCATCCTTATAGCAGCAAACAAGTGCAATCTCCTTGTCTTCAATGCTGGATACATCAGTTGTTTCAGTATAAAGTTTCATCACAGGTTCTACAATATGTTTCCAACTACAGTCAGTTTTCTCTTCTGAGTTCATTTTTTTCTTGCATTAGCTGCAAATTACAAAATTGATAGAGAAAATAAGTAGAAGATTGAAGTTATAAACTTGTGATAAAAATTTAAACCAATAATAACCTTACTTTGTGTGACTCTTCAAAAAGTGCTTTATGTTCAGTTTTAAGCCAATTAACTTCAGCATTTAAGTTCTTTAGCACATGGACGGTTTCAGTAAGGATAGTTGCCTTGTCATTCTTGAGTCTATCAAGATCTGTATTGAGTTCAAACAAGCATAAATATCTCAATAATGTTATGTTATAAATGCTACATCAAAATAGTAATATATGTTGAAATTGGCATAAAAACCTGCACTATAATATTAATATATATATATATATATATATACACTAAATATATCTATATAAAAATAGATAAAACTAGATATGTTATCCTGTTACCATTACCACGACAAACAGTATCCTTTTGTCCACACCATCACTATCAATCAACATTCCTTTAAACTAATTTTAATACAATTGAAAATTTCAAATTAATATATTTTAAGTTAAAAAAATACGTTTAAAACAAAAGTCACCTTAAATCGAGACTAATTTAAAAAATTTCGAAACTTTGAAGAACTAAGAATTTTTTCAAACAGATCCAAAAACAATCGATTAAAGGTTCTTCGAAAATAAAATTAGTCCTAAAATTGACATCCAATACCTCACCACATATAGAACAACGACAAATAAAATTAAAAAAAAAAAGAGAAGCAAAACTAAAAAAATGAAATTGTAAAAAAAAGAAAGGAAATGTTGAATAATAACCAAAACCTAACGTGTTTCCCTACTCTTGAAGTTCACGTCGGGTTGATTCCTTCGGAGTTTTTTCGCAGTCAGCTTTCAGAACCTTTCGTGACGCACTCAAATACGATTTTTCCTCTTCATTCTTGCCTTCTTTCCCTACACAGAGCACAACACTAAGGTTCATAATTTTTTTTTTTGAAAAATCTTCCTTGTTCTAAAATTTGAATTTCAACCTACAACCATACCGATATGAAATGGACAACCACACACGACGGGTGAATTCTTTGATGGTTAACGACGTCGTTGACAGCGGCTCTGGCAGTTTCAAGTAAGACATTGATGGTGGTGATTGGTGAACGTCAAACGCCCATACGGGTTCTTTGTCGTGAACGAGGATGCACCTTAGGAACTTAGGGTTTATAGGTTTGATTTTGTATTTTAAGACTGAAAAAATCAACAGTTAAGAAGGAGAAGGGCGAAAAAATAAAGAATAAAATTAAAACCTCTTAAAAAAAATATTAAAACCCCACGAGTCTTTATACATTCTATTCTAACCCTCTAAATTAGGTTAATTACCGCGAACAAATGTTCTAGAATTGTTTTAATAAATAATAAATAGCACTAAAAAATAAGAAGCGCTTTATATTGGTCTCTCATATAATTTTTATTTATTTTTTAAATATAAATCACATATAGATAGCGTCTTTTGGATAAAGTACTATCTATGCATATGAACTTTTAAAGCGTTTATTTTATAAAGCGCTATCTTTTGATCCCTATTTTAATTTATAGCGTTTAATTAAATAAGCGCTATCTAACTAGCGTTATCTATTGTCTATTTTGGCGTAGTGTGGGATGCTATCATATATGCATATTGTGTGAGATGAAAATTCTAAAGCCTTTTGAAACCGATCTAAGGAGGAATGCTATTCTGCGAGGAATTTGCCCGTAAGTATTTGGCCTTTTCGTTGTTAAGTTGGCTAGTATGGCTCTTAGGTTTGTTAGTATGAATAAGAACAAGAGGAAGAAAGGTTAGAAAACTTTGTTCGCAAAGTAGAAAACTTGTGCGTGCTTCTTATTGTGGAAGAAACATCATTCAGAGTTTCAAAGTTTCGAAGCTTTTCCTATGTTTCATGGGCCGATATCGGCACTGAGTTATAGGTTTGTTAGTATGAATAAGAATGAGAGGGATTGTTCTTCTCAAACTGAGAATTATTTTTAAGGTTGTATGTGTCCCTGATAATAAATGAGAGGGTTTGTAAGGTTGTCTTGGTTTTTTAATAATTGATTTTTATCACTGATACATGTCAATAAGGGATATACATTGTAACTATTTGAATAAATCAAGAATAGAACTAGAGGACAAGAAATTAGATAAGTTAAGTAGCTTATTTTAAACATTGGAATGATTTTAAACATGTCTTGACAATATTTAATTAGGAGATGACAATGATCTCAAACCGTATAAATGAGAGATTTCTTACCCTTATTATAAAAAAATCCTACATGATTTTCTTGTCATTTTGCATCATTTGACAATATTGATTTGTTCAAGTGTTCAATTTTACAAGTTGAGATACTGGTATAACAAACTTAGTTCACACATAATAAAAGCATCTATACACTTGCTCTGACTCATGAGTCAACTCTAAATAACAAGCACGATGATGAGAAATAAAGAATTTCATAACATTTATGTGATTCCTTTGTATATGGCATGATTAGTGAATTTAAATATTTTTTTTTTCTATTTGGTAATCATGTTTTAAACTCTTGTTTTAATGGTGATAATGTTACTTTCACCAAAATGAGAAATGGTGCATTGTTAACGTATTATGGTATGATCTGGTGTGTACTATATTTACTTATGTGATGGTTGGTATATTTCTTTGTTGGGACATTATTAGAGAGAAGATAATGGAAGTGGTTAAAGGCTTGAAGTATGTGTAAATGCATGCAGGCACTGTGATAGGAACAACTATACTTGGAATGAGGTATTATACAATAATGTATAGGCAAGTCAAAGGAAATGAAGAAGAGACATTGTGACGATAGGTCATATATTTAAGTGTACAATTATGTGTATTTCTCGTTATAAGATTTTGTACAGATAACAAGATAACACTGCACATTGTATTTTATTAGAATAAATTGTCTTTATGTGTACAATTATATGTCTTTCTCGATATAATATTTTGTACAGATAACTAAGCACATTGTATTTTATTAGAATAAACTGTTTTTACATGTACAATTATGTGTCTTTCTTGATATGAGATTTTGTACAAATAAAATTGTACATTGAATTATTTTTTAGTTTCAGTAGCACGAGTTGATCCCAATGGGGTATAGTCATTGTTATTAAAAACTTTACCCAGTCCTAGCATTAACTGAAATCAGAAAAACATTAAAAGGCCTTATGTAGAGTAGGAAAGAAAGACGTTCAAAATAATTGTCTTGATGTTTTGTATTTACGTGTACAGATATATGTCTTTCCCGATGTGATATTTTGTACAGATAACACTGCACATTGAATTTTTTAATTACGACACAACTTAATCCTTGCACTCAATGGGTATAGATGTTGTCATTAAACTTTTGTACCAAAATGGAGTTTCGTACAGTAAATGTACAAAATGGAGTTTGTACATATTAAACTGCACATCAAAACGATCTTTACATACACAATTATGTGTCTTTCCCTGTGTAAGATTTTGTACAGGAAGTCATATGGTATGTGTTATTGAAAATGGATTTTTGTGTATAATTATTTGTTTTTTTATTTGTAAAATTTTGTACGCATGGTCAGACTCATTCAATAGTTCTCACAACAGTAAATGGTTACTCTTAATACGCTATTATTTGTTAATTAATTGGTTGACCAAGTCACCGTTCACTTATACTAGAAAAATCATTGTTTACTGCTAACACAATAACAACAACAAACTTAAATGACTTTTTGTATACAACTATATGTCTCTTTCTTTGTAAGATTTTGTACACATGGTCGTACTCATTCAATTAAGTATTTCCAATATATTTTGTACACATGGTTGTACCCATTCAATTAAGTATTTCTAATATGATTACTCCCAAAATTAATTTTCTAACTCCATGTCACAGTACCAATGAGAGACGTAACTGTTTTTTTATGTACAATTATCTATCTTTTTTCTTCATAAAATTTTGTACACATGGTCATCCTCATTCAATTAAGTATTTCCAATAACATGATTACTCCCAAAATTAATTTTCATTCGTTGTTTCCCCAACTCATCCGTTGTTTCCCCAACTCATCCGTTTAGTGCCATCACAAAAGCACATTTACAATCTTACTCTATACTAAGTACCAGGAAAAGGCGTAAGTGTTTTTTTATGTACAACTAGTATACTGACTCGTGCATACGCACGAGCATATTTGTTTTATTTTTATATTAAAATAATAAAATAGTGAAAGTATTATGTAATGAAATATTATGAAATTTAAGTTATATTGTTGTAAATGTTGTTATTGAAGTAATAAAATAGTAAATCTAAGTGATGCAATAATAATTTCAGTTTTAAATATCTATAATTTATAACAATATATAAAGGGATTCCCTTTTTGTGTCCACTTTTCAAAATACCGATTTTACCCCTTTAAATATAATAATTTATTAAATCTTTAAAAATTGACCGTTACTTTTACAAATTTTTATAAAATTCAGATGTTTCTATTTCTTCTTCTTTATTTATCAACGGTTATTCTTTTATCTGTTATGATATATTTCACTTTATTTTTAGTAAATATAATTTTAATATATATATATATATATATATATATATATATTAATTTTATAATATTATAATATTATCACCTATTAATATAATATCACGCATATTTAAAAAATGTATACACACATGCAATAGTGCCTGTGTTACGCTAGTAATATATAAGGAGAAATCCCTCTTTTGTGTCCACATCTCATAATACTAGTTTTACCCTTAATTATTTTAAAAATTAATTATTTTATAAATAATTTACTTTTAACTGTTATTCTAAAAATCTTTTTTGTCTTAAAACATTATTTTAAATTTTTTTTGTACATATCTTATTTTTTTTAATTTTACATTTAACAACTATTTTAAAAATTAATTATATATTTGTTATTGATTTTAATTTAAATTTCTTGAAAAAAATGCGAACAAGGCGCAACAGTGCCTTTGTGTTCGCTAGTAATAAATAGATTTGATATTACAATATAATACAGTTAATTGATTCTATAAAATGATTATAACAGCCTATGATCCGTGCGAACTTTTTTTTTATTTTTTTATTTTTTTAGAATAATAATATAATTTTTATTATATTTATTTAACTATTAAAAATACAAATAATCATATTAATATAAATTATAAATTATAAAAATTTTAAATGATTAAAACTCTATTTAGAAAAAGTATTTAGTATGCGTTTTCTATAATAACACCATTATGAATAGTAATAATAATAATAAAAATAATAATGATACCAATAATAATAATAATAATAATATTTATGCTATAAATATTAATATTAATGCTAACATTAAGGCTAATTTCAATTATAATAATTTATAATTATATATGAAGATATACATTAAAAACAAAATAAATAAAAAAGACAATAAATAAAAAAGACAAGTAATTGAAATACGATCGCGTAGTAAATTAATTTAAGATGTGTGTCTAATAATAATAATAATAATAATAATAATACCATTATAATAATATCTCGTAGTGATAAAAATAAGAATACTACAACAACTACATATATAAAGAGATATACATTTGTTGTGTCCTCTTTTGTTTATACAATTTTATCATCTTAATATTATTTGTTAAATTAAAATAAATAATAAAAATTATTTTTCCATTTTATCAATTTAATAATTTTAGTAACTATTTTTTAATTCAAATAATTACATAGATATAAAAATAATATGAACAATAAAACAAATAAAAAGTGCAAGTAATTGAGATATAATCCCGTAGTAAATAAATGTAAAATGTGTGTTTAACTATAATAATAATAATAATAATAATAATAATAATAATAATAATAATAATACAACTACATATATAAAGAGATAAACATCTTTGGTGTCCTTTTTTGTTTTTTCAATTTTATCCTCTTAATTGTTATATTTTAAACTTAAATAATTATTTAAAATAAAAAAATTATTTTTCAGTTTTATTATTTTACTAATTTTAGTAACTATTTTTTTGAATTGAAATAAGGGTTAAATATGTTTTTGATCCCTTAACTTTCAGTGAATTTTAGAATTAGTCAATTTCAAAACTTTAGATCAATTTAGTCCTTCATCTTTTGAAAAATACGTGGATTTAGTCTTTTTAATCAATTTCTTTTAGGTTTATTTGATGTTTCGTACACATTTTAAGATTATATTTTAGTTGTTTATACTGTCTAACACATTTTTCTTTAATATTAAGTCATATACTATTATGAAACGCGCTTGAAATGTCAAATAAACTTAACAAAATTTGATTAAAAGGACTAAATTCACGTATTTCGAAATATGAAAGACTAAATTGGTCCAAAGTTAATTGGTCCAAAGTTTCGAAATGGACTAATTCCGAAATTCACTGAAAGTTAAGGGAACAAAAACATATTTAACTCTTGAAATAATTATTCAAATATAAAAATAAATAAGCAAAAAAACAAATAAAAGGATCAAGTAATTAAAACATGATTTATAGATACTAAGTAAAAGTAAAATGTGTATGTAACCATAATAATAAAAACAACAACAAAAATAATAATAATAATAACTATTATAATAATTATAGTTCTAATTAATAATAATAGTAGTAATAATAATAATAATAATTATAATAATAATAGCAATATAATAATAGAAATAATTGTAGTTAATAATGATAATAATAATAATACTTATAGTTGGTAATAATACTCATTATAATAATTATAGTTGATAACAACAATTATAGTTAATAATAATAATTATAATTAGAGCTGATAATAATAATAATAATAATAATAATTATTAGAGTTATAATTGATAATAATAACAATAATATAAAAATAAAATAATAAATATCATTAAAATTGATGTAAATGTTATTATTAATGAAATTAAGTTGCAAATTCAGTTTTACATATAATAAATAAAATTAATATCATAATATGCAATTAATTGATTTTATAAAATAATTATAATTTATTTATTTAAAATATATTTAGTATAATAATATAATTGTTATTATATTTATTTAACCATTAATAATAATAATAATAATAATAATATTACTATAAATTATAAATTATAAAATTTTTAAAAGATTAAAAATCTATTTAACAAAAGTATTTAGTATAATATCGCTTTTTATAATTAAAAAAAATATTTATACTATTAACATCACTATGAATAATAATAATAATAATAATAATAATAATAATAATAATAATAATAATAATAATAATAATAATAATAATAATAATAATAATAATAATAATAATAATAATAATAATAATAATAATAATAATAATAATAAAAAAATGATAATAACAATAATGTTTATGCTATAAATATTAATGTTAATGCAAATATCAAGGATAATGTTGACATACTAATAAACTATAATTATATATAAAGATATATACATAAGCAAAAAAATAATTAAAAATGATAACTAATTGAAATATGATCTCGTAGTAAATAAAATTAAGATGTATGTCTAACTATAATAATAATACTACCATTATAATAATATCTCGTAGTGATAATAATAATAATAATATCATTATAATAATATCTTATAGTGATAGTAATAGTAATAATAATAATAATAATAATAATAATAATAATAATAATAATAATAATACACTAACCAAATATATAAAGAGATACACATTTTTATGTCCTTTTTTATTTTTACAATTTTATTCTCTTAATTATTATTTGTTAAATTTAAATAATTATTCATAATAAAAAATTATTTGTCAGTTTTATCATTCTAATAATTTTAGTAACTATTTTTCTTCAATTCAAAAACTACCAAGATATAAAGATAAAATGATTAACAAAACAAATACAAAGAGCAAGTAATTGAAATATGATCCCGTAATAAATAAAAGTAAAATATATGTCTAACTATAATAATAATAATAATAATAATACCACTATGATAATATCTTGTGGTGAAAAAAAATAATACTAATACTACTACTAATAATATTAATATTAATATTAATACAACTACATATATAAAGAGATAAACATCGTTAGTGTCATTTTCATTTTATCAATTTTATCCTCTTAATTATTATATTTTAAATTTAAATAATTATTTATAATAAAAAAAATTATTTTTCAGTTTTATTATTTTACTAATTTTAGTAACTATTTTTTTTTTAAATTGAAATAATTGTTCAAATTTGAAAGATAAATGAACAACAAAACAAATAAAAATGACAAGTAATTGAAACATGATTCCTACATAGTAAGTAAAAGTAAAATGTGTATCTAACAATAATAATAAAAACATTAACAATAATAATAATAATTATTATTATAATAATTATAGTTCTTAATAATAATAATAATAATATTAATATAATATAACTTGTAATATAATAATAGAAATAATTATAATTAATAATAATGATAATAATATTTATAATTGATAGTAATAATGATTATTAATTATAGTTGATAATAATAACCTGTGACAGATCTTGACCAATAATTTTGGAGGAGCCAAAATAATTTATAGTAAAAAATTTTGAACTCATCAATAATTTATTCAGAATAAAAATCTCTAGTTATACATTTTTGAATGTAAATAACCATATTATGTTCAAGAAATTCATCTTCCATCTTATTTCGAATTTTGTTTTCAAAATCTTCGTTGTAGAAAATGAAACATTAAGAGTTAAATAAAATGAATTAGACAATCAATCAAGTAAAAAATCTTTAATTTGTTTGTTTTTGTCAAAGATTGACATAATTCAATAATGGTCAACAAATCTTTCAAATTTGAATGGGTATGAATATCAACAATGAAATGTTCGAGTGAAATTTTAAAAGTAATCATATATTTATCAATATACCTTTTTTTTAAGTTTAAGATAAAAATAATAATTTATCATAACCTAATAAAAATTGAGACATAATTACTAACAAAAATATATAATAGTAATACTATTATATATTACAAATAAGAGTAATAACTTTATTACTAATCATATTAATAATACTAATAGTAATAATATATAATAGTAATTAATATTATAGTTGAAATCATAAATAAATGAAAAAATAAAAACAAATTGACTTTTGTAGGATTTGAATCCGGATCTTTTTGTACCAGAGTTTTAAAATGACAAAAAAACTAATTTTTATGACACGTGTCAATAAAAGAAAATAGATAATGTAGTAATTTTGGTAGTATTTTTTTTTAATATGTAATAAATAATATGTAATAGATTATCTGTCTTTTTTCTTTATAATATTTTGTATATATGGTCATGGTTGTGTTTATTCGATTAAGTTGTTATCATAACAGTAAATGGTCAACATCAAGAATACAATAAAAGAAAAGCAGCTGATTTTAAATAATGTTATAAACTTCAAATACACTTTTTCTATTAAACCAAGTAGAAGTAAAACACTGTACCCAACTAACACACGTAAATATAGAAAAATATTATATTGTTAGTTGCAGATGATTTTCTTCTTTTAATTGAGGTATCAAAAACACTTGAAAAATCACTTACCTATAAAGAAAATGAACAAAAACTTATTAGTAGATACAACTAAGATGACAAAACACAGATACTCACAGTTGGAACTCACAATTGTTAATGTAACTAGGTACTAGCACATAAAAACCATTTTGCTGCAGAAAATGGAACACGAAGGCAGCAATTTGACAACAACCAAACTGTCAGTGGAACCTATAGCTAAGCATTGGAGAAGTGCAAAACTAGCATGATGCGGAATATTAAAAAATGAATACAATTCCAAAAGGCTGCAATGTGCAATGGCTTGTGCTATGATACAAATCCAGAAATTATATGGCAGCAGAAAATCAGAGTTTAATACATGACTGTGGCAGCAGAAATTATTCTGTGACAGCAATGGCTAAACGTATGCACAATCAGAATTATATATAAAACAGGGGCATCAACGTGCTGAGTACCATGCTAAATGCTGGAAGAAAATGGAGTTGCAACCAAATTGATGCAGAAGTTTAGACCAAAATGTAGACTCACATTTGCCACACCATGACAGATTCCACCCATTTATGCCGTGCAGTGCTTACACAATTACCAATCACCTCAATGGATGCTAAGCTGCCAAATTAAAATGCTAACACACGACAGATTTTAGCTCCCAACAGCAAAGTAATTAGGTTATATTCACCTCATGAATTTTGATTCAAAATTGAACTATGAATGCATAACTGAAATTTCCTAGAGAAACTATATGGCAGCAAGATTTTGATCTAACTAATCTGTAACAACAATAAGTTTTAACAGAATTGAATGCAGATGAATAGCATGGACATATTATGTATGTGAATGCTAAGATGAGCTAAATTGGTCTAAAATGAAGATGAATGCATGGACACCAAGAAAGGTAGCTGAACTTAGATGGAAATGTGCATGGAGTCATGTGGCAACAGAAACTTAAAGTTAATCACACCGCCTGCATGTTTTCTCCTTCCCTCTGCAATGAATCTGAATCCAATCTCACTCTATGTTGAACCCAACAAAAATCATAAACATTGTTAAGCCCAAATTCCTTATACCCATAGCCCATGAAACCCACTTCATCTTTTATCCTAAATTTAAAAATAAAGAAACAAAATCCATTATACTCAACTTCAATTACCCACATTTCAAAAACTCACCTCTATCAAAATCCAGTTCACATTTTTGCCAAAAGGAAAAACTTTGAGTGTTTTCAGTGGGTAAGAGTTGAATGACGACGAAGGAGGGAAAACAAATGGAGAATGGTTGGCTCTTCTTTCAAACGCACCTCTTCAAGTTCTGCAACCAAACAAAAAAGGAATGCAAACGCACCTCTAAGGAGAACAATGTTGTGGCAGCAACGGATGGTGAGGCTAAATGTTGTGGCAACAACGGATGATGAGGCTAACCACAACAAAGGACGAAAACCATTGAAGAACAAACAAGGGTTTCGAAAATAACAAGTTGCTACTTGTTGGAACAAGTCAAGACAAGAGTGCCAAAGTGAAGAGCCACATGAGTTGTTGTTAAGCTATTACAGTTGGCTAGATGACCTAGACCAACCAGTTAGGATCTCCAATGGACATAATTCAAGAGCTCTATTGACCTGTGCTAACCAGAGGAAGTTGACCTAGAAACCGGCCACCTGAAGGAGTTGTAAATTACTTTGCACTAGCTAGGGTAGACAGTAATGACTTGTGATAGGTTGTAATTTTCAGAATTTAAAAAAGAGAACGTCATTTTTGTTGTAGAGTTTGTGAAGGAGGAAGAAAGTGTGGGACAACAACTTTATTGGTGTGTTTCAAACACCCACTCCAAAGTTGTATCCTTTCTTTCATCTTCATGTACACATATTTGTATCTTTATCTTGTTCTTCCACAGTTTCTTATTCAACTTGAAATTTTCTGCAATATGAACCATAAACATTAGGTTTGGTCATTTGTTTTCAATTTTGTAACTCTCTTAATCTCAATTTCCGATTTTCATTGTGATTAATTGGTTTAAAGCACATTCTCTAACTATCAGATTTGAACAACTTAGAATCAATATTTAAAATACTTTGATTAAAAGTTGACTTTATTCAATAAGAATCTAGAAAACTCAAGTTCAACCTGTTTCTTTCAATCCAATCACTATTTGTATATCATCTTTCTTCGTTTAATCACATTTTAAACCATGAATCAGAAAATTGAAAAAGAAGTTAATTATGTTTTCATAGTTTTTATAGTTAACGTTGTTGTTTTTAGTTTTACAATGAAAATTTTCAATTCTGAATTGTTCTTGATATGTTGATTCGTTATTTTACTTTGTTTTAGTTTTAGAAACTTGCTTGAGACACAATGTGGGCATTTGATTTTATTTTTACATTCTAATTTAGTTAATTTCCATTTTTAGTAGTTAGGTTTTCTAGTTTTTTCATATTTAGGAATTTTGGTTAAATAGTGAATTTTAAGTGCAATTCTCCATTTTGTGGTTCAATTAGCATTATTCTAAGTGTGTTTGTATGATCATATTTTCATTTAATTCCATATTGAGATATTAAGTTAGATAGTTCATTTTTCTACTAAGAGTGTCATCACATGAATATTGGATGCTACTGCTAGTTATGGTTTACAATGTGGTTTTGAGAATTTAGCATAGTTTTGTGATCTTACATGTCTCTCAAGCATTTTTATAGTGTTTCAAATAGATTGTACTCCTTTCATAGCATATAATTCATTCTTGCATGTTCGATCAAGATGGCACAAGTGCTGAAAAGTTGAAAAACATAATTTGTTGTCAAGAAACTCTAAAGGAGTAAATAACCTAGGAACTAAGAGAAGAAAGAAAAATAGAAAATATGAGAATGAGAGAAGAGATGTGAATTTTCTATTTTCGAAGGAGCTTTGGCATCTATTTATAGGGAGAGGTATACCCATGGAGGAATCCACCATTCCACTATTTTCTTATGAGTAACTGCATACCTCCCGTGGACCATGGAAGGAACACACCGAAACAGAAGGAGTCGTAGCTACATAAACGAATTTCAATTTATAAGCAAAACTGCCCATGCTTTTTGCAGTAATGGTTAGGCTTTAGAATTGTGGCAACTTAAGTAAACTTCTCTATATGGATTGCAACAATGTCTCACCTAGAAAATAGGGGGAGATCAACTCCGAATTTGTATGATAATTTTTTTCACAAGGAAAATCTCAGACTAAGAATGGGCATAATTGTACTTTGTTCCAAAATAGGAGAGACACACCCTTCTACACCCTTGTTGTGTAACACTTCTTACATAATTTACTTCTTCATCCACCCAATACTCTTGTTCCTGTCAAATACAAATGTATCCGCGAACACAAGTTATGTTGGGACCAATGACTTATTAGATGCACACGTCCTCCTACTTCGCTTCAGCTTCCAAGTCCAGGAACCTAAGTATCTCCTTTTGAGAGCCTGAGTATTTTCTCCCAGGGGCCTGAGTATCACCTTTCGATGAAGAGTTCTGCTGGCGGGGGGCCTGCAAAGTCACTCTGACGCTCAAGTCAGTGTCAGGGCAATAAATGATTACAATAGTAAAAATAGCATAGCCTCTTTACCTCGTGAACAGTGCCTTTTATACTACTTTAATGGGCCAAACCCTATGGGCCTAGGGTTTTCGCTATTTGGTAGATTTAGGTCTCACTAATTGCGTTTAATTAATCTTAATAACTTACTTACCATTCCTAGTTTCTTCAACACTTATCGCAGTTCACTTGGCAGAGGTGTCCTTTGCCCAAATGTCGAGGTTATTACGGCTTATTCAAATATGCGCGTGTGCTATAGAACCTCTTGTGCTGGAGTATACCCGGACCAACATATTGGTGTACTTCCTAGGCTGGAGCATATTCGGCACTTCAAGGTGCCTACTTAAATTCAAAGTATCCCTTCCCCCCAATATGTACACCTCTCTTAAAGACAGGGATGATAAATGTATCCATTCCTAAACATATTAATACTCGAACCATTACAATTTTGATGAAAATTTCCATATTGAGTATGCACGAATATGAATATAGGTAATACTCAATAATTTAAATTGAGTATGAGAACATGGATAAATATGTACATATTTGTCTCATTTACATCTCATATCTATCCCAATATTCATAAGTCTTCATTTACCATATTTCTATATATCTTTCGCATTCTTTGGAGTCGTCCTTATTTTTATTTCAGTGCTTTCATTTCATTTTCGTTGAATTTATCTAACCACTTTTTAGAACTTTAATTCTCCTAAGAATGAATCTTAATCTCACTAAAGTCATTTGAGAGGGGCGCAGAAAGAGTGGATATGAAAATCCAATTTCTAGTCTCTACTAATTTTGGAGGAAAAAAATGTTGAAGAGAGTTTAGAACATCTCGAACTAAGATATCTACAAAAAATATTTAGAATTTGAAAAATATTGTGGATGCATTCATTATAGATTTAGACGAAGCTCATGGAGTTTAGTGTTGTTGCTTAGTTTAAATTGGACAAAATTGAAGGAACACCACCAGCAGCATAACCACTGCACTCTTAAGGAACTAAAATATAGGTAATGTGGATAATTTGCTACAATTCATAAAAGCTTTTACTTCCTATACCTCCACAATTTTTTCACGCACTCCATCAAATTTACAAAATGATATTTATTAACTAGGGCTGGGCATAGTTAATTAAATTGTACTGAACTTTAGATTATCTGTACTAAATGAAACTAAAATAATTGAACCATATGTAATAAAATCTGAACTAAATTATTATACAGTTCAGTTTTAAAAAACTGAACCCCTCAAAATTAAGTTCAGTTAACTGTTTAGAAACTGTTATCTAAAAATAGAAATTCTGTCCAATTCACAATTGACCATTGTCTCGTTGTTCACCACGTTCTCTCTAATGTCCGCTGCTGCTCTTTGTGCCATTGACGACGTAAGATTCAACTTCACTTATGTTTCTCGATCTAACTTCTTCTTCTTGCGAGAACATTTGCTTTTTCGTTTGCAGCACCAATTTAATTTTTGAAATTTCAACTTTACTTTTTTCCTTTCCATAGAAAATTTACATTTTAGGGTTTTTTTTGTTGAGATAGCAGAGACCCAATAACTGTACTTCTTTGCTTCACTACTCTACTTACTTCATCTCAAAATTGATTTCAATTGGAACCTAACAGTGTTTGGGAAATGGCTTAGACTAGTATAAGCTACATAGTCTTCCTAAACTTTTTGGAATATCTCTCGTATTTCCTTCATAAATGTTAAATATTCAAGAATAACATTTCATTTGGGAAATAACATTATTGCTTCATTTGTTTAACATGATATAACAGAGATTACTGGTGTGGTGCTTTCCTTTGACCCTAAGCCAATCAAGGTTAAAATTTACATTTTCTCTCACTTGGTGATTTGCTAGATTAAACATGTAATTTATTTTCCTAGTGGCTATTAGTTAAACATGTCATTTATTGCTCTGTATATGGGATAAAGTAAGAAGAAATAGTAGAATCACTAAATCTTAGAGGAAAGTGGAAACATATATTGTCTTTTGGCGTCTTTTGTTCACCTTTGAAAATTGATTCAAGTTTTGGCGTCTTTTGTTCTCATCACTGCACAAAATTGTCACACAAGTCAGGCCCTTCATCTAATTTATATTATTTTAATGAGTGGAAAGAGAGAACAAAGCTGAGGCTATCTCTACATCTGTTCCGAGTCATGTTTCACCACAACTAGAGACAACATCCGCATGGTTTAGTTATCACAAAAATGGGAGCATTATACTTGAACACCATAAGAAATTAATAACAAAAGTTTCTAATGAAATTTATGATGTTTCTTCATGATGGAGGCAATCTCAAATGATATGGTGTGTCTTCCTGCCACTAGATGCTCATGAATAGGGAGATAAGTTACTAGAAATGTTACACTTAAATAGGAGACTCCAAAAATTTGAATGTTACTTTTTGTGCAGAGTTGGAATGGCTTAAAGCAGTAGTAGAATGGCAAAGCCAACATGGTTTTAACGTGTGTCAACCTCGGAAGAAGATAAGAATCTTTGTATCCATAGAAGCATTTCTCGTAGATAATCTGGCATATCTCCTGGTGTGTTTGTTTACTACAAAATGATTAGGCCCACAAATTGTCAAAGGGTGTCATGGTCAAAGGAGAGTGAGGTATGAGTGCAACCCTTTTTGTTTTTGTTGTCATCATACTATAAATTTCATAAAATTATGCAACTGAAATCTGATGCAAGCACAATAATTTCCTAGTCAATAATTAATACAACTTCTGCATCTCTATTTCGTGCAAATAGAACTTTTGCACATCATGCAACTCTAACATCTAAGTTGGGTAAAATGTATTTTAACACAATTTATTCCATAATAAATCATGCCACAATATGTTCTTTTAATACACGTACAACAACTTGAAACTAGCATCAAAATAGTCACCCCTTTTATCTACTAACTTTTCTACATCCTTTTCCATCATGAACCTATTTTCTTACACGTTATGAAGTAGTACTCTAAAAAAGCCTCAACCATTTAACTCATTTTAAACTGCATATTTATTTAACTACACTCGATTATATACTAAGTTTACTATTTTTGCATTGTAGCATACTAGTAATTTTCATTGATATGTATATGCTTAATTTAATTATCTTCACTTCACCCACCTCAAGGGAAGAAATAATGAAAGTTTCTGTAGCTCCTTAATGGCTGGCTAAAAGTCAAACATGGTTGTAAATGAAAAAGTTATGTGGCTGGCTGAACTCATTAGTAGTGCAGGGTGTTGTGTTGCTGATTTCTTCAGAACTAATTTATCTTTCTACTCAATTTGGTGTAGTGACAGTGGATCATGTCGACAATGGCAAATAATTCTGACTGTTAACCAACTAAAAGGAAAAGGTCTTTGAGGGAATTATTAAAAGGGATCTCATGGTGAAATATACTTGGTAATTTAGTACTCTACAATTTTCACAGACTTGTGCTATTAAAAGTACTGAAATGCATTTGTATATATTAACAAACAAAAGAGTACATGATGCATTAAACTAATTCAATTCACTATAGTCTTTCAGGTATTTATCACAGCTTTACAAAAGCTCACATATCTCGTTGTAAGGCACCCCAAAGTTTATTTGTAGCAGGGTAAGACAATCATCTTCTAGCTTTAGCGGTTCCCAAACCCTCAGTAATTATCACACAGATCAGATGGATTTTACATTGCCGAAAATCGTCGAAACTCTCACACCAACTACTTCTGGGATTGATCCTTTACCTCCTTGTATGGCTACATCGTCAACAGAGCATAGTAAAGGTCGGTCAGATGTGTGGGGGCATTTTACCAAACAAAAACCTTATTTTGAGAAGAAGGCTAAGTGCAATTACTGTGGTGATTTGATTAAATATTGGGCTGGAACAAGTGGGATGAGGAATCATTTGATAAGAAGCAAGGAAAATCCTAATAGAGAAGCATTCAAAAGGCAAAAATTGTCATCATCAACTGCAGAAGGGGTTAGTATTGGCCCTTCACCAACTATTTCTAAGTTTGACCAAAATGCATCTCGAATGAAGTTGGTGAAGATGTTTGTGAAGTCCGAGCTTCCTTTTCGATTTGTGGAAGATGAAGACTTCCTTGACTTTGTGCGGTCCTTGCAACCACGGTTTGAGGTTCCATCCCGCACTACATTGAGGCGTGAAATGTGGGAACTCTATTAAGAGGAAAAAGCAAAGTTGAAAATTTTTCTATCGAAGCAGTGTGGGAGGGTTTGCTTAACTACAGACACATGGACTTCAATCCAAAACCTAAACTACATGAGTTTAACAGCTCACTTTATTGATGATGATTGGAAGCTTCATAAGAAAAATTTGAATTTTTCTCAAACAACAGGTCATTCAGGGGAGCTCATTGCTAAACATGTTAAGGCTTGTTTGAATAACTGGGAGTTGAAGCGCGTCCTTAGTGTCACAGTGGATAATGCTACAGCAAATGATGTTGGGGTCCAATACCTCAAAAGAAGGATGTTATCATGGAATTGTCTTGTCTTAAAGGGAGAATATGTTCATATGCATTGTTGCACACATATATTAAGTTTGATTGTGAAGGATGGGTTAAAAGAGATAAAAGATTCAATTTCAAAAATTCGGAGTGTAGTTAAATATGTGAAATCTTTTCCAGCTAGATTTGCTAGATTCAAGGCTTGTGTTGAACAAGAGAGAATTTCTTATAAAGGTCTTGTTTGCCTTGATGTTGAAACCAGATGGAATTCAACTTATCTATGTTAGAGGCAAGCTTGAAGTACAAAGATGCCTTTGTCTTGTTAGATATGCAAGATAAGAAATTTGGTGCTGAAATGGCCAAAAGTAGTGGTGTGCCATTAGAAGAGGATTGGGAATATGCGAGGTCTGTTCTACCATTCTTAAAGATGTTTTATGACTCTACCATGCGCATTTCTGGTTCTTCTTACGTCACTAGTCATATGTATATGAAGGAAGTGTTTGGAATTGGTAAAAAGATTCGACAATATTCTTAGAGTAGTGATGTGAGCATAAGATCGATGGCAATGAGGATGAAGGGTAAGTATGACAAATATTGGGGAAATCCCAATGGAATTAATATCTTATTATTGATTGATGTTGTGCTTGACCCTAGGAGTAAGTTGGATATTGTTAATTACTTCATTGACTATATATTTGAATCTAGCATGGCCAGTGGATTGAAATCAAAAATATTGTCATCTTTAACAACACTTTATGATCAATATCAAGAATTTGAGGAGGGTTCTCAAAGTAGCCAACAAGAATCCCAACTAGATGATGAAGATGATGATCCTCATGGCATGAGTTTCTACCTAAGAGCTACAGGACGTAGATTTGATTATATATCAGAGCTTGATAAATATTTGAGAGAGGATCCTAAACCTTATATAAAGTCGGTTGAGCTTGATGTTTTACATTGGTGGAAGGTAAACTCAACTAGATTTCCTATCCTTGCAAACATGGCTAGAGAGGTGTTAGCCATTCCCATCTCTACCGTAGCATCAGAGTGTGCATTCAGTACAGGAGGAAGGATGGTTAGTCCTTATCATAGTTGCCTAACGCCTAAAATAGTGGAAGTACTTGTTTGCACACAAGATTGGTTAAGAGGAACACCTTTCTCTATACTTTTTAATGAGGATCCTAAAGAGCTTGATGAATTTGAGCAAGGTGAGTTT
>Ga0214545_1002121_pt1 | contig 38201 bp, 21 predicted proteins | sample CNSS4metaG_FD_160064 | JGI IMG/M metagenome (GOLD analysis project Ga0214545, IMG submission 160064) | Root nodule microbial communities from cowpea collected in UCLA plant growth center, Los Angeles, California, USA - CNSS4 | ecosystem: Host-associated > Plants > Roots > Nodule | place: USA...
TATAAAATTATAAAATTATAAAATTATAAAATTATAAAATTATAAAATTATAAAATTATAAAATTATAAAATTATAAAATTATAAAATTATAAAATTATAAAATTATAAAATTATAAAATTATAAAACATGACTTTAAAGCCTTTGTCACATAATTGACTTATACTTATCAAATTATGTTTCAGCCCTTTTACCAGCAGCACATTCTTGATGTTGAAAGAGGATCCATTGGTTATGACTCAATTTCGAAGGATTCTTCCTTTGTTGTTGTCTTCATAGGTTTCAAACCATTCCTCATTCAACTCGAACTTTGCAAATTTGGTCTTATCTCCTGTCATATGCCTTGAGCAACCACTATCTAGGTATCATAAATCCTTCTTTTCATCTTTTATGACCTGCAAAACAACATAGTATTACATGGTACCCTTTGATAGTTTGGGTCCAACATTGTTATGCCTTTCTAGATCCTTTTGGGATCCATTTCATAAATCCCTTAGGTACATCATACTTTCTAGCATAGCAATTCTGTAGAACATGAACTTTCTTCATACAATAGTTGTAGGAAATGAATGGCATAACATTTGGCTCACTCTTGGAAAAGAAACTAGAGAACTTCTTGGTTTTCTTTTCATGGATAGGTGTATAACCAAGTCCAGCCTTCCCAAAAACACAATTTTGAGAGCCAATAGCAACTTCCAGGTTTGCTTTTCCTCTTTTGAACCTTGCACAAGTTTTCAAAAGATATTTCACTTGATTTTTCAAAGTTGTCCAGTTTTCACAAGGTTTTATAGCTAGTTGTTTTTTAGAACTATCGACGAATTGCTGTAAATCATTTCCAAATGTTCAAAATCAGTTTTTAAGTTGATTGTTTCTGATTCTAGTTGGCTAACTCTGTTTTCTACCCAACTATTTAAGCCTTTTAGCCAATTGTTCATGACAACAATTTTGTTTGCCTCACTATGCAACTCTTCAAAGTCATGCAAAATTGGTAATAGTCATTTTTATCTTTAGAAGACAAGGAACTTACTTGTCTTGATGAGGATGATTCATATCCGGCCGTGAGGCATAAATTTATTTCCTCACTTTTTGCTTGAGATGGAGTGCTTGTTGAATCATCATTGTCCTCCCAAGCTATGTAGGCACGTCTTTCCTTGGCCTTTTTCTCCTTTTTCCTGTCATCAACCTCCTCATTCTCTTTGTTAACATTAGGACATTCAATCTTGATATGTCTTTGCTTTCCATAATTCCTAGAAACCACCTGGCGAGCTATTCATAGCTACCAAACGACTCATGAGTTTGGTGTGTTTTATGGGTTCCTACGAGGAACCGCTTAGCGGTGAAGCCCTATACCTCCAGGAAACACAAGCATGCACCCAGTTTTTTCTGGGTTTCGTTGAACTGCCTAACGGTGATGAACACTCGCCAGGCGACGTAGACCAAATTGGTTCAATTTCGTTGTTCTTGGGGTTCTGGGTGGATTCTGATAGGGGGAAAAGATATTACTAATGGTTTGGAAGTGATTGGAAGTCAGAATTCGCTGAATTAGATGTAATTAAAGGTTCGATTAGGTGTAAAATTGTGTGAACATGATTTTAGGGTTGATTATTTGGGATTATCCAATTCGCACTATGTTAAGTGGTAAATGTTGATGGAAATACGTATATTGGGGGATTTTAGGAATGAACTGTGAATTAAACACAAGAGTGCAGCCATTGGGTCGTAATTCCAATTAAAATTAGAATAGTTGGGACTGGTTGGAGTTCGCAGGTGCAGGAAGAAGTACTAGGTTCCTGGAACAGCAGGAACCGCCTGGCGGCACTTAGTTTGCCGCCAGGTGCCACACCAGAGTTGCAGGAACCGCCTGGCGGCACTACAGTAGTATTGATGTTTCTTACTCTTGATGTGCATAATCTACAATGCTTTAGTGATGCCTTAAAGGTCGGCTTGCTAGTGTTCCTTGAGTTGTGGCTCGGAACGTATCCCTTGAGTTGTGGCTCGAGATAGGGGTTAAGCACATGGTATTCCTTGAGTTGTGGCTCAGAATAACATCTCTTGAGTTGTCGCTCGGGATGGCGGATGAACACGAGGAACTCTTCAGTTGTCTCGGATTGGTGAGTGTTGTCGGTGTGAGTGTGCGGGTTATGGCCCGTACGACGGGTCTATATAGATTGCCCTCGTTGGTATAAGACCAACGAGTTTGGTAGTCTTGGAACATTACAAACTATGTTCGTATTGGGAACTCCACCTTTCGTTACAGTGTTATATCCGTAGCATGGTTTCCTGCACGTGCTTTATCGATTGTGTCTGATAGGTATGGCAGTAAGACATCTTGAGGTATTCACTATAAGACGTAGAACACGGTTAACATGATTGTGGCCATGTGGTATGAAATCAAAGGATGAAATTCCTTTGGTGTGATTGTGTTATATATAAATGCATTGTATATATGTTTTAATCTATTAGCTCACCCTATTTGCTTGTGTTTGGCGATGATCGTGTACGCGATACACGTGAGCAGATGATGTTGCAGGTGGATCTGGTAAGGCTAAGCGACGGAGCGGGGATAGCTTGGGAGCTTTTATGTTTTATGATTTTGAAATAAATTGTAAACACTTATAGGATGGCTTGGGAGCTTTTATGTTTTGGGAAATGATGATATAATAAATGACTCATATTTATTATTTTCTTTATTTATTATTTTCTTTATTTTATTATTTTCCAAAACAGATAGTTTAGGCCACAAAACATAGCTGGTCTATGAATAGAGGCACCTTCAACAAAAGGGAGTTTACTTTCAGCCATTTCAAAAGATTTTTTATCAAACTTGAACACCTTTTAAGAAGCTTGCTCTAGATACCAATTGTTAGTTTTGAAATGGTGATTTTAGCCAAGAATGGGAGGAGGGGGGAGGTTGAATTCGCTTTATGAAACTTTTTCTAAAGCTTAAACCTCTTTTCAATTGAATCAAATAGACTGGAAAGTTTGGATGTAAATACAACAGACTAGTACACTTTTAGTCGATTAAAACATAAAAACAGCAGACTAATTTATTCTTGAGCTATGAAACAGTCGATTAAAAAGACAAATCAGTCGGCTAAAATATTGGAGATTTATGCATAATGCAGAATTCGCAAATTCAACTCAAATAACAATCTTTTACGTACAAGACTTGTTCTAATCAATATTTTTAACAAGTATACAACCTCATATTACACAAGAACGCATTAAATCACACCAAAGAACGAATTGGATGGCTTTCTTGAGATTTTAAAGTGATTCAAAGTGAGTGAGATGATGGAGAGAGAATTGCACAATTGTTTTTATACTGCTTCACTCAATCACAGAGCTACATCCAGTTTACAAGGATAACATGAGCCTGGTTTCCACTATATTCAAAAGTTTTACAAATCACACACCAAGATTACACTTTTGAACAAAAAAACTCACAAGATTTTTGACTCACACAAAAATCTAGACACACAACTTGCATGAATCACACTTATAGACCTAACATCACATCAGGCAAACCAACCAGAGGCACAAGAACATCCAAATCTGATGGTCGCTGTCCCTAGCCAACCATACATGTGTTTTTCAACCTACTCACCAGCCAAAATGCCTCTAAGATCAACCAAGATCTTCAAACCACGAGTTGTAGTTGTGTATTGCAGAAAGAGAGCTTTCTAGAGAAGAATGACAAAGTTTCGTGCTCAAATACTCATATTTGCACCTTTGCTCGCGAAAACACAACTTATATACTTTAGTTTAAGTGAAAACAGTCCATTGAATTTTTCGTACAATCAGCTGATTTCACTTGACTTAAGTGAAATCAATCGATTGAAAAATAATTCAAAAGAGTGAATGCATTCATATTAGAAACTATATACAACAAGCCTTTTAACCTGTTAAAACCCATTTTAACAGATTAAAAGAGACACACTAAGGCGCACAAGACATCTAACCTATGTCATATAGCCTACCAACAAGATATAACACAAAAACATTACATTTAACATGTTATTTTCAGATTTAACACACCAAAACTTAATCTTCAAGTGGATCTTCATCAATCTTCATCAAACACCTATGATCTTCATGCACAAGGCTTTATCAATTCTTTGCTTCAAGCTTGCTTGTGCCAACACCTCTCAAAATGTGAATACATAGGGCCCTTATCCTCTAGAGGGTTGTAGGGAATTAGGTCCATGGGACCAGCAGTAGGTTCTTCCTCTTGATTTGCACCACTTGAGCCAGCTTCATGGTCATATGCACCACCAAGAGTCATTCAAGAACCTCCCACATTTCCTTGGCACTCTTGCATTATGAAACACAAAAAAAACTCATCCATGTTGAGAGATGACATGAGGATATTGTTAGCATTGCAATCATATTGGGCTCTCCTCCTTTCTTCCTCAATCCATTGAGTCTAAGGCTTATCAACCTGCACATTTGCAACAATATGCTTAAGAGTATATGATCCATTTATGATTTCATTCCATATCCCTTGATCTATTGATTCAATAAAGATTTTCATCCTAATTTTCCAAAATTGGTAATTAATGTCGGTAAAAATAGGGGGTATATGAATTGAGGCACCTTTAGCAAAAGGTAACTTGTTTTCAGCCATTTCAAGTAGTTCAAATCTTACCAATTGTAAGATTTGAAATGGTTTAAATGCCAAGAAGGGGGGGTTGAATTGGCTAGTTAAAAATTTAGGCAATCTTTAAAGTCTAAAAAGTATCTTTAATTGAATCAATTTGATCATCAAGTTTGGATGCAAAAACCACTGGATAATATACTTTCAATCGGTCAAAAACAGAGTTATTCGATTGATTTAACTAAATAGATTCTATTCTGGTATAATCAATCGATAAAAACAGAAAAACAATCGACTGAAATACTAGGAAAAATACAGAAATGTAGATTTACGATTTGGAGCAGGAACAATGAAAAAGAATAGTCAAGGCAGGTTCTAATTGATTATGCAAACATGCTCAATGTTGCAGATGCCACCAAAACACTCAAGAATATGAAAAAGACAGTTTAAATTCAAGTTCTTTAAATTTTAAATGATTATGCAAGAGAGAAGGGTTAGAAAAATGATTAGAGAACAAGATTTTTATACTGGTTCACTCAAACCTGAGCTACATCCAGTTTGCCAAGTCAAGTCGAGCCTAACTTTGCATTATTTCAAAATATTTACAAAGTTTACACTCTTATACTTTCAAAATAAGCAAAACACACACCAAAGACTCTTGAATCACACCAGCACAACAAGACACCTCTTGCATACCTGGAAAACCACAAGGCACACACACAAAGCTTGAGAAAGATCAAACCTCAGTAGTAGCACAACCCTACCTACCACAAACACCTTCTCCAAGCTCCAAACACAAGCCAAAAGCTCCAAGAATTGATCCAAGAGCAATCTTCAATAGATGAAATCTGAATGATCACGAAAGAGAGAGAATTCCAAGGTTTCCAGAACAATTTCGTGCTAAAAAATGGTCTTGTTACCTCTCTTTCGAAAATCACATCACTTATAGTCAAACTGTTACAAAATTTAACATGTTGATTTCTAAATCAATCGGTTGATTTCACTTTACTTAAGTGAAATTAGTCGATTAAAAAATAAATCAACTAATTGAATAAGTCACAGTTTAAGACTACTACAACCAACCTTTTAACCTATTGAAAATCCATTCAACAAATTAAATGCACATTTTAACCTATTGAAAAATATTTCAAAATATTAAAAAACACAATAAAGACCAAATACATCAAGTTAATGCTACAAGGTCTACAATGTGAATTACAAACATCAAACATTCTCTCCTAATGATTGATCCATGTGGAGGGCACACGTTCAATGCTTGTTGAACACACTACAAGAAATCTGCCTATTATCCACGACAATTTTTCATAGGTAATGTTCTCTTTTCGTAGGTAATGCGTTGTTATCTACGAATTACCTACGAAGCAAATTTTGTAGGTATTGAGCTGGTAGGTAACTTTATCTACAAAATTCTGTCTTCGTAAATAAACTGTCTACGAATGTTATCTACAAAAAGAGGACGTAGATAATTATCTACGAATAACCTACGAACATGATTATCTACGAAAATAGTTATGGATAATTTACAACTAGAGTTATCTACGAAATATTTCGTAGGTAACTTATCTACGAAAACTATCATGTGTAATTTATCTGCGATATTCTGCGTATGTAATTTACCTACGAAAATCTTTGTAGGTAAGTTATCTACGAAAACTGTCGTAGGTAACTATCTCAAACATTCTGCATATGTAAATTACCTATGAAAATCTTCGTAGGTAATTATCTACGACAGCCTTCGTAAGTAATTTACATACGAAACTTTTCGTAAGTAATGTTATAATATTATAAAAAATTTAAAATAATTTTAATTTCTAAAAATTATTATTAAATATTTTAACATATATTGATTGATGTCAGGACTCACATCTAAACTCTACCTGTAAACAATGCAGTAGACAATTTTGTCTACTTAATTATAACTCATAAAAGATTCTAAAATAGAAAATGTAGTAGTTTTATATCATAGACAAGAGAAGTAATGTCTAGACATAAAAGTTGGCCTCCACCTGTAGATCCTACAAACATCCCAACATTCAAATAACACATTCAAGTATAACAACATAGTTTTCCAAAGGTTTAACATCATTCATATCATCACATCAAAACATTAAAAACAATAAATATAAAATAAAGTAGATAACACAGATTAAGAAACTAACAAATAATCTACATAGGTCAAGTCCTACAATTTAAAAACAAACTAATTTTACCCCTAGTTCAACAAGTCCTACAATTACAAACCTAACTAATAATCTGCATAATGAGAAGAGTTTTGTCCATGATGGTGGTCCCTCTCTTGAGCATCATCTTGGTTTTGGTCCTCATTTTGTGGTTGTTCATTGACGTCTTGCAAAATGGTTTGTGCAGCGGGAGGAAGAAGAGGGAGAACAACAGTTACTAGGGATTCTAATTTTCTCTACAGTCGTTGATTCTCCTCCCTAGATTGACGAAACTCCTCCCTAGATTGACAAATTTCTTCTTCCAACCTTAGAATCTTTTGTGAATCCATAATTGTAGAACTAGATGGTTGTTGTGTGAAGGCTTCCCCGCAAAGATGATTTTCATTCAGTTTTCCAACCCCATATACCGTCCCTTAGGATTTTTGCCACCAGTAGCAGGTAACCAACTTTTTTTCCTTAACTTCTCTTCCTCACTAGGGTCCAATAGAGATATTTCTTCTTCTTCACCTCAAGTAGCAGCCTCAGATCTTGCTTGGGAAAATACAATTTGAAATTCCTCCTGTTATTCAAAAATAGACATATTATATAATGGCAAATCTTTATATTTAAAAAGGAGGAAATATCTAAGAAGTTAGAGAAAATACATATGTTTGTTTAGATCTGTGATCTACAAAATCACCGGTATTCTTTCGAACATGAGTATGGTGGAAAAGGTCATCAAAATGTACAGGACGACCCAACTATTTTGCCTATAACAAAAACTAATTAATCATGATAAAATAGTAATCAAGGTATATAACAATATTTTTTAATGTTCATACCATGCGAAGGGCATGCTCATGGATGGTGATTGAGCCACCTGTGTGCAAAAATCCACCCTTCTCAGATTCTCGATTCTTTTGATTATGAGCACTCTTTGATCGAAACTCGGGTTGGTTCCACTGAGCAAGCAAACTGTTCCATACTCTATCAAACATCCAATAAGGTTTTTTCCCAGTTTTTCTTGCTTCCATGAAGATTTCAGAAAGTCTATGAGAGGGCTTTGTGTTGAAAATCTTTATAATCTTCTCCTCATGTTCAGGTCTCCAAGTAACCTTTCTCTACATTAAGAGATAATATAGTAGTTAAGATATTGATTATTACAGTAAACAATATATGCAAAAAAATTAAATATGCTTAATTGAAATTTTTAGTAAAGGGTAGGTTACAAATATAAACTTACCTTGAACATTTGAAAGAAGACCTCCTTCTCTTCATCTAACATTGCACCCCAAGTCAACCATCGCTCAAAATATTGTTGCTTAATTGTCTTTGTGATTGCGTTGGAGGCAACTCTACTTGGGTAAAATCTAAAAATATAAATACATTGATGAAAATATGATGTCAATATGAAAAAAAACCATATAATATAAAGGAAAAAATGATTTCAACTAGTGTTTATTATTACCCATCATTACAAGGTTCAATAATTTCAAGCACTAGGAGGGTCATCTTCTTCATTTATGGATGGTTCACTTGCTTCTTTGGTAGACATGTATTGGTCTTCTTGAAGTACATTTTGAATAGATCGGGTGGGTATTGAGGTTGGTGTATCATTTTGTTGAGAGGGGGGAGATAATGATGTCAATCTAGCACCAACACATTGGGAAGCCATAGATGAAGGTGTATGTTCATTAACATGAGGTTGCACAGGTTGAACAATGGGGGGTTGAGAAGGTATGGGTTGGTCAATGGAGGGTTGGAAAGGGGTAGATTCGGCTATTGATGGTTGGGAAGGAATTGGTACAACATTTGCAGTTGTAAAAGGATTTTGTTGATCAATAGGGGATTCAAGTACAGGTGTTTTTGTGTTGGTAATCTAAGAACATATTTTGGTCGTCTTCCCTTCATTGTCCCCTTTCTCCCCTTTTTCGCAATAGGTAAAGATGGTTCAATAATGTCTTTATTACATCCTGATGACATATATACAAATCAATTGCACGTGCATTAGAAATGCCAGTAAATTATCCACTCAAATTTGTTATCAAGTTAAACCCTTATAAAATGTGTATTTAGTAGGAGTAGGAAATTCATTCCAATATTTTGCTATTATGTATTGTAATAATCTCGTCCTTCAATAAAATAGCAGCACCAATTAAGAATCCTTTTCAGTTTAAAGACTGCATGTCAAGACTGCACCAGTAGAAAATATTTCTTTTTTTCTCATCATTCCCTTCACACCCGTTTTTGTATCAAAAAATAAGTGACATACATCTTCTGATTGTGTATCAATCACCATTCAACTATTTTCTTCCTATCATATATAGATATACTTTGTCAATTCTAAAATCACATGATAAAAAAATGTGTTCAGATAAATGGGCCAACCTTTGGATTGCTTGTATTGGCTTTGAAGGTGAAGCTTCTTCTAACTGCCACCACTATCATCAGCTCTATAATTTGATGTTTTTGTCTTTGTTTTCAGCAGCAGAGTTTGGATATGTCCAACCAAATCAATCTTCTCAACCTATGAAAATCAACGCTGATTAATATGATATACAACTTCTACATTTAAGCACCGATGAATATCTAATTTAACCAAATCAAAATTACTATTTTATCGTATACAAAAATTGATGGAAAATGAAAGTAATTCACATACAAGAATATAATAAATAAGTCAGCAAACATCATACAAATACCTTGCTTTCAAAAAAACTTTCAACCCATCTGAATACCAACTTCATCAGCACCAATATATAAACGTTTTCTTTTTACTCTAATTATCTCACTCTTCCATTAACTAGACTTATTCGTGTTTCTTCAATTGATTCCTTTAAGCATCGTGCTATTAGATTTTCACAAAGAATGATTCAATCTCAACAATAGTGTTGCTTGAAACAGAACAATTAATATGAATATTCAAAAAATTTCATAAATTCAGGTCCAACTCTGAAAGAAACTGCAAACAAAGAGTTTTGGAGAATAACAACTTTTTCTGAACCTTTTTACCATGAATCCATTAAATGATAGGACTAAATCATGCTAAAAGTAAAAGTGCTTGGTTCTTAAATCCTTTCTAGGAAAAACATTAAAGTTCAAGTTCAAAATAAGAGTTTTAAAAAGCTTTCAATCTCGAAGTTTGGTTTCTTAGTTCATTAAGTAGTTCTGGTCTAGAAATTTTATATAAATATATATATATATATATATATATATATGTTGTTTTCCCCTGTTTTTTTTAATAAAAAATAAACTTCATTTTAATAGGAGTTTTTACCAAAATGTGTTTGGCTATCTCCTTTCAAGGGAAAGTAAAGCTAATAAAGTTACGCCAAGTAGTACCTATGTTATCTTAGGATAATCATCAGTTTAATAATTAATTTATAAACTTTCCAATGTTTGCAGTAAAAAATTATACATAAGAGACAAAGCAATTATATGATTGTTACCAACAAATTTTTCTGCTTAGTATAATTTTTGTTGAAGTCCAATAATTATAACGCTTGGTTTTTCTTTATATTCTTTTCACTACTAGCAAAATACTATAGCCATAATTGACTAATTTCTACATGTACTTATCCTATTGTTATTCTAGAAATAGATTCTATCATGACAGTTAAATCTCTAAACCTTTTAACACCATGTTCTAATGCGCTTATGTAGGAATTACTTTCAGTTCAGTGATTTAGTGACTTTTAATGAAACAAGGGAAAATATACACACCTAAGTCCCATACTGTGAGCAAGTCCAGTTGTGAATGAATGGTTTGAGTTTGCCCTTTCCACTGGTTCACAAAGCGTTGCCAATGTCGGATCACCATTTAGTGTTTCCATTCCTATTGCCACGACCCTTTTTTTTTCTAATCATATGCAAAATTTTCTTAACTTCTAAAAGCTACTCTTCCACTCCCCCAGGTCCTCTATCAGTTCCTATATTTGGTAACTAGTTGCAAGTTGGCAATGAATTAGTTCTTTATATTCTATTTATAATGCGAGTGTTTTGCTAGTATATTGACTTGAGCATGATTTTACTATATTCATATTTTTAAACATGCTGAATATATCTAATTATCCAATTGATTGAACCTTACTAAAGAAGTCTCTTTTTCCTTTTAATTGATGGGATACTGCTAAAGTTAAATCAGGATATGGAGTGTATCAATTTGATGATAAAAGAGTGAGAGAAGTCTTGTATCAATCTTCTTAGAAAAAAACAAGTACAATGTATCATTTTGCCACCCTCATCTAAAAGTACTTAATAAAAGTCATAAGTTTAACACACAAAAGGAAAATCTAAAAAAAAATTGTCCAAATAGAAATTGGTACAAATCATTGATCTAATTATTGTACGTCTATTCAGAACTATCATCATCCAATTCCATTTCTTCATTGTCTTCTTCTGACTCGTGACCATCAAATTCCCCTTCATCATCTTCTTCTTCCAAATCAAAGTCTTGAATTTCCTCTTCTTCTATGTCTTCTTTTATGGCTTCATCTTCTACTTCAACACCATTTTCTGAATCTTGGAAGCCTAAAATAGGTTCAACTTCTATGATTTTATTGATGTGTGAAACTTGGTCTTCTTGGTAAGGCATATCATCATCTACATCAGTAGCTTCTATGCGACCTCTAGGTTTTGTCTTGATTACAGCACACCATCCACGTTTATCTATTCGAGATGGTGGATATGAGACATAATATACTTGCCTTACATTGTGAGCAATTATAAATGGATCATACGACACATATCTTTTATCCATCCGAATATCGACAACATGGTATTTAAAGTCCACTTTTGTACCTCTTCGTGATGGATCAAACCAGTCACAATAAAATACAAATACTTTCTTGGGAGTGCTTGAAGTATTGTACTCTATCTCGTAAATGTGTTTAATGATCCCATAGAAATCATCTTCACCTCCGTCTGTAAGCCCTTTTACATAAACCCCACTATTTATTGTCTTTTTACCTTGACTCCATGCATCAGTGTGGAACTTATACCCATTGACATATAACGTGTGCCATTGCTTAACCTCGATAAGAGGACCTAGTGATAAATCTCTCAAGTGTTGGTTTTTCACATTTAAAGGCTCATTGTAAACCTACAGTACAACACAAACTCAATGTCATATTTTATTTATTAAACATTGAAAGTGTAATTTAATTATCAAGTACATACTTGATTCTTGAACCATCTAGGAAAATCAGCATGTACACGACTAGAAGTAGTTGAGTCAGGTATTTCCTGAGATTGAAGGAATGACCTATTCAAATAAGTCATTAAGAAGGTTAATTTAATAAAAGAATTAACTCAATTATAACAATGAAATTGGTAGTTGGAAAATATTTACTCGAGGTATGGTTTCACTTCTTGGCAATTGATCAACACATGAACGTGGACCGAATCCTATTCTCTTTGTGTTAACTAATGAATTGATGGCTTGCCAAAAGGACAACTTGGTTGGTTGAAGATGGACAATGATGGTTGGTTGGTTTCAACTCCCATTTCATTTCTACTACTTCGCAATGACAACATATAACCTTTGAAATAGTGGGAACAAAAAAAGTTGTTTCTCGGTGTATGTAAGATGCACATATCGATCCTTCAACCCTTGCCCTATTTTTGATTGATCGCTTAGAATCTCCCATAAATCTATAAAAAAAATTGTTTCTTGGTCATGCTTTGTAATCGTTAAATAAATGCATTTTATATGAAATACATTGATCATATATTACCTTTCAAAGGGATACATCCACCTATATTGCACTGGGCCACCAAGTCTAGCTTCATATGCAAGATGAACTGGGAGATGTTCCATTGAATCAAAGAATGCAGCGAGAAATACTCTCTCTAACTTGCAAAGAATTAGTGGAATGTTTTCTTCCATTGTAACCAAATCGTCATACCTCAATGTCGTAGAGCATAAGTCTTTAAAGAAATGACTTATTTCGATTAGGGGATTTAAAACATGTGTTGGTGATAACGCTGTCGTTGACGCGTTCAAATTAATACTACTTATCTATAACAACTTCAGTATTGTTAAGAAAGTAGTCAACAAAATAGTAAGGGTAAAGTAACCCAAAGTCGTCTCCCAACGAACACAGAATTGATTTTTAACAAATTAGTTCTTATAAAACTATACAAAGCGGTTAGTCAAACAAAATAAAAAATATAGGGGATTCAGATAAACAAAGATAGAAATAAAATTTAAAAGATAAAAAGAAATAAAAACAATAGAAAAGAAAATAGATTGATTCCATTGCTTTTTCTTGCCGTCTTCATGTAATGCTTGGCCTGAATTTTTGTGCTTTTGATAATTTCTTATTCTTTGATTTATCTTTAAGGTGTCATGAAGCTTTAATCAATTTATTTCCACACCTCTAAATGAGCTTAAAACTTAACTTCAGCTGCATCAACAAACGTTAAAATATCCAAAAATAATTTATGCAGCTAAAAATCACTTTTTAAGACATTTTTATCACACAAGCTCAAACAACCTACTTATCAAAATTATCAATTAAATCACTCTTTAAGCACACAAATTCAATTAAATACCCAGAATTAAACATTAAATGAGGGCAAAAATACGTACTCATCAGTAACCAAAAGTCATCTCCCAACGAACACGAAATTGATTTTTAACAAGTTAGTTCTTATAAAATCTATACAAAACGGTTATTCAAATAAAATAATAAAAATATGGGAAGATTGAGATAAACAAGAAAGAAATAGAAAAGATAAAAACAGATAAAAACAATAGCAAAGAAAATAGATTGATTCCATTGCTTTTTCAAAATAGATTGATCATCGGTTATCTAAAGATTATTGCTCAATTAATTATTGTTGTAAATTTACAAATTAATCAATGTAAAGTCTCAATTTGGCGTTCTCACTTTTAACTAAAGTACAGTCTTAATTAAAAGTGAGAACTTTTAGATTATCAAAAGTAAATTCAACCAAAGTACAGTCTCAATCAAATTTACTATGCCTAATCATGTATATTCTTTTATCTCTTCACCAAATAAAGAGCTTAATTAATCAAAGTAAAGTCTCAATTAATTGTAGTTAGAGTAAATACCTTTAACCAAAGTAAAGTCTCAATTATTGGTAAAAACTCATTTAATCATATGAAAGTTTCTAAATAAAATCAAAGTAAAGTCTCAATTAAATTTAAAAAACCTTGAACTCATATGATCAACATGCATATAGATTTAAAATCATTACTTTTTACGAGATTCAAAGATAAAAGACATAGATGATAAATTATCGCCAATTAGTATTTGTATTAATTTTCCAAATCAACCATTTGCGATCTCCTTAAATTATCTTCTAAATCATCCAATATCTTCAAGATATATTTGTTTGTTGTGGAACTAAAAAGATTCAAGAAGATCTTGTCATATTTAAAAAGATTTGGTAGTTATTATCTTTTAATATTTTATGATATAATTAAATAAGATAATTATTTAAAAATATCAAATAAAATATCTAAAGATATATTTTACCAAATTATCTTCTATCATAAAGATAAAGAAAACCGCAAGGTCCAATTTTTCTTTCCTCTCTTCTTGGTTTAGCCAAACTTCTTCACTTTTTCAAGCTTTTCTTGCCGTCTTCATGTAATGCTTGGCCTGAATTTTTGTGCTTTTGATAATTTCTTATTCTTTGATTTATCTTTAAGGTGTCATGAAGCTTTAATCAATTTATTTTCACACCTCTAAATGAGCTTAAAACTTAACTTCAGCTGCATCAACAAACGTTAAAATATCCAAAAATAATTTATGCAGCTAAAAATCACTTTTTAAGACATTTTTATCACACAAGCTCAAACAACCTAATTATCAAAATTATCAATTAAATCACTCTTTAGGCACACAAATTCAATTAAATACCCAGAATTAAACATTAAATGAGGGCAAAAATACGTACTCATCAGTTGGCAATGTACTAAATGCAATAGGAAGTAAGCATTCCATGAACACATGACAATCATGACTTTTCATCCCATGTATCCTTCCCTTTTCAACATCAGCACATCTTGCCAAGTTTGATGAATAACCATCAGGCACCCTGAGTTCTTTTATCCAACGACAAACTAATTTTGCTTCCTCTATAGTTAAAGAGTAATTGGCTTTAGGCTTAAACATTTTTCCATTAGCTAGCAGTTTCATCTCTAAGTCAGGGTGACAACAATACAAAGCGAGATCTATCCTTGCTTTCTTATTGTCTTTTGTTTTACCACTAACATTCTTGACAATGTTCAATATATTGTCAAAGAAATTTTTTTCTATTTGCATGACATCTAGGTTGTGTCATAAGAGATTATCTTTCCAGTAAGGAAGATTCCAAAATATACTTTTTTTCCTCCAATTATGAACCTCGCCATATCCTCATAATTTCAACAAACGAGGATTTTCTGTGGCCATTGGTGAATCCCTTACTCTTTCCCAAACCAAGTCAGGTGTCATTGTAGTTGGTGGGCCATCAGTTTCAACTTTCGCTTTTAAGAAGGCTTTTTTATTCTTTCTAAAGGCATGATCACTAGGTAAAAATCTACGATGTGAGTCAAAGCAACAATTTTTCCCTCCATTTTCTAATGTAAAGGCTCTTGAATGCTCCATACAATGTGGACATGCCAATTTACCTTGAGTACCCTAGTTAGACAGCATTCCATATGCAGGGAAATCATTTGTAGTTCACATTAAACACTGATGATCCTTCAAATAATGGTTCATTTGACTCGACTAACAGATTATAAAATCATTGAGTTGCTTCAGTCACATGTATACGACTTCCTGAACCATCGTCAACATGATGAGAAATATTCTCTATGGCTTCCCCGTGATCAATCCAAATAAAGTAGTCAGACATAAAGCCATGCTTGTAGAGGTGGAGCTTGATTGTTTGAACATCATAAATCCTTGTACACTCACATTTAATGCATGGGCATTTAAGTTTCCTTTCATTGACAAGCTATTTCGATAAACTCTTCAACCCCAGTTATGAAAGTAGGTTTCAAACCGCTTCTACCTTTATACACCCTATCATACATCCAACCATGACTTGAAGGAAATGAAGTCATGATCTGTGTATTTAAAGAAGTTACATATATATTAGATCACAATATTTAAATCATTCCCTACCCATTTGAATATCTTTATGTTAACTATCTTTATGCTAATCATCAATAATTAACATCGATATAGTATAGCATAAACCTCTAAGAACCTAAGGATGGATTGCTTTTTAGAAAATATTAACAAAAGATGAAATCAAATATTCATCGTTGATAAAAACAATGGTAACTTGTCAAAAAATAAATTAAAATGGATATTGATTGTTGAAATTTGAACTGCAACAAGTAGCAAAATCATTCAAACTTCCTGGAAGGTTAACTTTTACATGTTTTTCATATACACTACTTTGATCATTCTGTTCTGTAACAATAGTTGAGTAAATAATTTTGCAATTACTATTTTAGCTAGTCTTATGTTGTTTGTTCTGTTTTACTACGATGATTCTAGGTGCATAGTTAAATTCTAAGTGACTGTTTTGCTTTTGTAAATACTTGCATATTTGGTTTTGATTGATGAATTAAGACATGCTTAGTGGTTGTTTTTGGTTGATTTTAGTAGTGTTAGGTCTGTTTTAATTTATAGGTTCGTTTTAGTTGTTAACTAGTATAATAGTTTAACTTCTTGGGTTGTAAACTGGACAAATTTTAGTCTATAGGTGGTATTTTGAATTTTTCATTGTTTTCAATAGTTACCTTAAATTCTACTCTCAGTTTTCTGTTTTAAACTTGTAAATGAATTAGTTTAGATAGATTACAACTTTTATTCCATGCTTAGCTTATTTTGTTGTTTTGTTGTTTAAAAAATTTGCATTTCTAGGTTCTTATAATCAGATTTTATTTTTGTAGTTGTTTTGCATATCTAGATTAAATGTGCATTCTTGATGTTATATAGGCCTTTTTGAATTGAGTCATTTGCCAAATATAACCTAACTTGGACAATTTTCCCTTGCACCCATTTTTGAGCCTATTTTTTAACTTTTATTATGAATTTTTAGCTTATTAGCACCTTGGACCCATAAAACCATGTTTATACACTGTTCTACAGTTGTGAGGTGAATTAAGCTGAGTTATGGGACATTGTTGAGTTCAAGTGTGGGGGGATTTTTTATAAGGAGGCATATGTGGCTGAGTTGGTTGCTGAAATATCTTGTGAATCAATGAAAAATGAGAGCAAAAACTGGAACAAAATGACAGAAAAAATTAGAACAAAATGACAAAATTATGGTGAAGAAGAAAAATATGAAAAAGATGGAAAAGTGGAAAAAACAATTAGGATGTGCAGTTTTTAGTTAGAAAAGTAGGATGAGTCAAGTGTGCAAAATTTTTATTGGGAGATTTGTTTCTATTTTTAGAAAGTGAGTTGCTTTTCTTTTTATTTTTCCCTAAGTTTGCAATTGTTCAAGTGTGAGGGTGTGATAATTTTCTAATTTTTCCACTTTTTTTTGTCCATTTGCATTCATTTTGGGTTGGTTAAAGTGTTTAATTCATAGTTTTTAGCTTAAATTTAGTTTGGAGTGTCATATTCTTAGTTTTTTCTTAATTTGTGTTAATTAGTTTTGGATCGTAGTAGTTTAGCCTAGTTGTTAGTTGTTTAGCTTCATTAACCTATACTAGAATAGTGTAGTCTAGTTTTGGTCATAACATTTACTAATTTCAGCATCCTAGTTCTAGAATCAATTTGAGTAGCTAGTTACTCTTAGTTTCTATTTTTTTATTTTGTTAGTTCTATAATTCTACATTATTAGCCTACTTATAGTATTTTTACATCTTAGCTTAGTTTAGTATAGCACAAACTGATTTCTAGTTAGCTTAAGTAGTTTAGTTTAGATTAAGGTTAATTTGTATGCATTTGGAGAGTTTTATTGTGTCATAAATCTAGTTTAGTCTAGTTAGTGACCTAACTTAGTCTAGTTTGAGTAGTTTTGAATAAATAGTGTTTCTAACCAGCAAAGAGGTGCAATGAAGTTGATACAAGATTAGTGATCAAGAGAACAAAGTGAAACCAATCAGAAAAGAGGTGATATCTGCACTAGTTTTGGCAAAAATCCACATAATTTATTTTATAGTTGACTTTTGCATTGAAGCTCAAATGGATATGCCAACAGTAGGGGAGGCTAATGGACATCAAAGTACATTTGTGCTGAGCTATAGCTGTCAAAACACACCAGTCTTCATTTACACTTGAATAATTAACTAGTCTAGTTATACATTACTTAGTTGAATCTTATTTTTATAGTTTTAGGAGTTAGAATAGTTAACCATGTAGTTTTACTTGAGTTTTGTAGTAGTTTGGATTGTTTTACTTATAAATAGTAACAAATGGATGTAAACCAAAAATAAGAGATATTAGTCAAAAAAGTCAGCAATGTAGTACCTTAAAGAAATTTTATCAAGAGAGTGTGACTTCAGGACCAGAACTTTAACCTTCTCACCAACAAAAAACCAAGCTAGGACCTTAGATGGTGCAACTCTGTCCACAAAAAGAAAAGGGATAGATAAGTGCATGAGTATCAAAATTATGATCTAAGAAAAATTGACACACCTAGGACATATAACAGTAATTAATTACAATCAACTTTTTATATATCAACTTACAATAAAACTTTCCTATACATATACAAACTATAAATCAAACCCTATCCTATACATCTTATGGGCCGCCAGGCGGTGTAAGACCCATGAAAATTAATTAATTAAATAATTAATTAATTAATAAATGCGGGTAGAAAGAGTCTTTAGGGCATTAATTATTGTTTGATGTGATGTGGAAAGTACTAGCTCAAGTGGTTGAGAGTACTTTGATTGTGTGAGGAGGACATGGGTTCGATTCCTATGTATGCCAATTATGTGTTGTTGTTTTATTATTGATTTTTAATAATATGTATGAGTATTGAAATGGTATTGTAAGCTTATCATGATTAGAGTGTATCACGAAACATGATTGGTTGAATTGGTTATGCACTTGAATGGTGCCTAAGTGGTCATGGGTTCAAACTTGGTTGGGAATGAAATTGGAACTTTATTTTTAAAAGTGTAGTTTTGGAGGGAATATGAGAGGGCAAAAGAAAACTTAAAAGGGGAAGCTAAGAGGGGCTGGAAAACATCCTATAATGACCCCTAAATGAGAATTAAACACACTAAAAAGCCATCATAAAGACACCTATAAAAGCCACACACTAAAAAGCCATCATAAAGACACCTATAAAAGCCAAATTGCCAAATTTTAGGTAGAGGGAAGGGTTTTGGCAGTGTGGTGAACTGGTGTGGAGAGGAGAACGAAATTAGGGTGTGCAAAGGGGTGGAGGCAAAAGCAATTGTGAATCAAGGGTCTCTCAACTTTGATCACTAATTCCAAGTTAGGGGAGCTGTCCTTATGCGCTTAAATTGATTGACATGTGTTATGGTTTTGGGTCAATGTTGTTTCAATTGATTTTTGTTTGGCATGAAATTCGTGTATTATGTGTGGTGATTGAAAGTTTAATTGATTGATGTTGTGCGCATAATCCTATAACGCATTATATTTTTGGGAATGAGGGTTTTTGGTAATGAATGGATGTGGATACCTAAGTTTTGTATTTTGTGTAGACTAAATGAATATAAAACATGATTCTGGAGTTGATTTGCCATTACATTGTGTCGATCATGTTTTAGTAGTGTTTTGGTATTGGATTTGGTGAACTGAGGGCGCGAACAGAGACAAAACCCTAGAAGTCTCGCCCAAGCGAGTCCATCTCGCCTAAGCGAGAATTGCAGAACTACGTTTCTGGTTTTTGGGTCTTGCTGCTCGTTTAGGCAGTTGTTGCAATGTTGAGCGAGTGATACTCTCGCTTAGGCGAGAGTGGCTCGCCTAAGCGAGATTGCGACGAGACCGGGTAGGTTGAGCGTGACTTCTCACCCCAAGCGAGAGGTTTTGGGGTTCTGAGCGACAAACATGCTCGCTTAGGCGAGAATGGCTCGCCTAAGCGAGGTCTCGATGAGAGTTGATGGTTGTTTGATTGCATCCTCGTTTAGGCGAGGTGTGTGTTGTTTTTGAGCGATGGTATGGCTTGCCCAGGCGAAAGGATCTCGCCTAAGCGAGATAACGGGATGATGCTATTGTTTTAAGCTCGCTCAGGCGAGGTGAGCTAGCCTAAGCGAGACTGAGGGCTTAGCTTGGGCGAGAGTCCCTAACTTAAGCGAGTTATGCAAATTGCAATGTTTTGTGTGCTTGCGTGTGATGTTTGGCTACTCTTTCCTAGGTATAGGAAGTATATACATGTGGTTGTGGTGTTTGGGCTTGACGGACTAAGTCCAATAGGGGTTTGGGATGTGCTTGAATGGTTGAACGCATGATGGGCATGGAACTGGTTGAGTTCCTGTCGGCTACTATTGGGCGAGGAGCCTTTAGTATGGTGATTACATGCGTTGGACGCATGATGGGCAAGGAACTGTGATGTTCCCGTCGGCTACTATTGGGCGAGGAATCCATAGTATGGTGATTGCGTGCGTGCCAAGGTCCAAGTCGAGAAGGCTTGGATGATTTACTACAGACGAGGAGTCTGTAGGGCAGGACTATGAGCGGGATAGGCTCATAGGGTTGAACCACGAATGAGTTAGTTTCGTGGGAGCACAGTGAAGTCCCAAAACCTAGTTCATGTATATGACTCATGAAGGACTATGAGGTCATGGTTGGGTAATTTGAAAATCATGAAATTTTAGTTATGTTATTTTGGGATGGGCGGCATATTTATTTCATGTATCTGCTTATATATTGTGCATAGCTCACCCTTTCTGTGTGTGTGTGGCGATGATCGGATAACTCGTTATCCGGGAGCAGATGATTTGACAGGTGGGCCAGGAGATGCATAGACTTGGAGCAAGGGACAGCAGGGGATTTTGTTTATATGTTATTATTTTGATTTTGAGATAAATATGTAATCCTTTGGGAGCCATGTGAATATTATTTTAGTTTTATAAATTATGGACTCCCGTTTTTATTACATGTGTATTAAAGTTTTAAATTTCCCGTGTTTGTTTGGGAAATGGTATTATATTAAATGAGGCATTTATTTTTATTTCCTATTTTAATTATTAAATATTAGTAATATTCCTTAGGGATGTTACAGGCGGCACGTCAGTTCCTGGGAAAAACCTAGGTCCTACAATGCCTTTGGACACCACTCTGTGTAACCTTATAAATTTAGAAATTTATGTGCGAACCAAAGGTTCATTCCTATTTTAATTCCAGCTGCATACACAACCAAAACCCCATTTTATTCATCCAACCAAAACGTCAATGATTCCCAATCTTATAACAATTCATATTCATTCACCCATTTAACATGAAGTTCTCACTCTTCATGGTCATATCCTAATTCAATATACCAGAACCCAAAATTAATTAACAACATAATTTCACGAATTTATATCACATATCACATTGATCGGAAAATCACCATCGTCACAGAAAACCCCAAAATAAACCTCACGGCACAACACGTACAGAAACCAAAAACACCACAAATCACTACGTGTCGCCTAACAGGTCTCCTTCACCAACAGACAGATCATAGCATAACCCAGTAAATTGGGCCAACTAAGATGCGTCGCCTGGTGACACACTCACGACCGCCAGGCGGTTTCTGGGCAAAAACCCAGAAACTACGAAAAACAACGTCAGAAGGGGGGGAAATCATGCAGTTATACATGGCAACACATAATCATTCAAACACGAAATATAACACAAGAAAAAACTCTCCTAACCTGTATTCCTTGCTCCAAATTCGAAATTGATGTGTGTATTCAACCCAATAACTTTCTTAATCTTTGTTTCCAACCCTCTAGACTGCCTCTCTTGGCTGCTAGGGTTCCTCAACCCTTTCATATTCATGCCAAAGGAAAATTTGGCAAAAAAGAGAGTAAATTTGTTCTTATTTTAAGGTTTGAACCCATAACCCATCAATTACCAAGTCAAGTGTACAACCAATTCAACCAATTCATATTTGTGATAATTCCTATAATTTTAGGATTACATTATCACGTCTCACATTCAAATATATCAACAAAAGGATGTACAAATCAAAATGGCATACAATTGGCATACATAGGACTCGAACCTAAGTCTTTTTAACATAACTAAGTACTCTCAAACATTTAAGCTAGTACTTTTCCACGTCATAACACTCCGCATTAAATGTCTTAAAAGGCTTCCATTACCCGCATTTATTAAATAATTATTTAATTAACTATTTAATTTTTCTCGGGTCTTACAAGTCGTAGAAAATTAAAGAAAAAGCATTGAGAAAACTAAATGAAGACACAATCTTACTTCATCATCCTTTCATTCATTGGAAGGGATTTACACAATTGATAGACTGAAGAGCCAATCACACAGTAGCCAGAGTAACAACTCAAATTGGCATAATTATAAGATTCAGTACAGAAATTGAATCATGGACCCAATGTCTACTTATGATAACTAATGCAACCCAAAGCCAAAAAAACCTGCATTTTGTGTAGAGGAAAGAATAATTATACATTGACAAAAAGCATTGATCTTACTTAGTGAGGAGAGAAAAGCTATTTTATTTATTTATTTCTTCTTATATGTCCTTTGCCATTGAATGTGAAGACGGATAGAATAAGGAGACAGAACAAAGGTGCAAACTTTGGAGATTGAACTAGAACTAGGTTAAGTTGCTACTAGATAGTAATATTCAATTTATATCTCTACAAGTTTGTTCCATAAACTTATGATTATAATGATTTGTGATCAATTCCTGGTTTAAAATTATTACTATCAGATTTATGTGTATGGAATACAATATTACGAATTAACTCTATGTATGTCAAAATATTTTTCATTGTGTCTAAATCTTATGATTCAATAGGTAAATATGGTTTCAACCCATCTAAGCAATTAGCTCAACCCTATTCTCTTCTAATTATTACTCAGCTCCATAAAATCAAGAAAGTAGAAAGCACTGTTTACTAAATTTTCAGATGCAATTAGTACATCATAAGTGGCGTACCTGTTTATAGATTCTATAAAGCCTATTACATGATCTCTAAGATGCCTAAAGCGATGTAGACCACTGAGCTCATCTCCATCCTGCAAAAGTTATAGGAAATGAACAAGATAAATTAGAACAAAATGTTTTCTTTAACTGTCAAGAATCCCATCATGCTATGTCATAAACAGTCTACCAAAAAAACTACCCAAGTTCAACATAGTGACTAATATCAGCTAAGCATTAATCTCTAGTCTGATCAAGCTAAGTTAAAAACAGTATCCATCCCAAGACCATCATTTACAAGCAAACACATCTACACCATATTGCACAATGATTAAAGGAATACCAGTAAATGTTGCAAATCATCAAGCATACACAGCGCCTCAGCACAATATGCAAATGCAACAACCTGTATCACAGCAAAACCACATCAACTTGAAAGCCTAAAAAATAACTCAAACAAAACTAAAATAATAAAGAAAATGATTAGCCACCAACATACATCCCCAAAACGTAAAACCCTAAACCCATCACTTACAATTCTTGCCGAATTCGTGGAGGTTTCTGATTCCTTATTGTGCACAAAGTTATGGTTTGTGAAGGGGGTTTTGCTTTGTGAACATGAACGTCGTTTTGGACAGGGTTGGAGCATGAACCTCAACCTCGTTGGGACGCATTGCTGCCACGGAGTCACATCGCCTGAGTCGACGATGAAGGTCGACTCTTCTGCGTGGGATGGAGGTTGCTGCCAATTTCTTGTGTTTACGACGAAGTGTGGAGGTTTTCGGTGACTGTGGAGGTTTTCGGTGACAGTGGAGGTTTTCGGTGATAAAGTGTTTTCGGTGGGTGTGAGGGTTCGAGAGTGAGCTGAGGTGACAGAGGGTTTGAGAGTGAGGTGAGGGTTCGCGAGTGAGGTGAGGTTTCGAGGTTTCTTTCTAACTTAGAAAAAAAGAGTTGTCTAGGTAATACACAGTAAGTTTAAAATATTATATTTTTAATAAAAATAATATAATTTTTACATATGAAATATTTTCGTAGATAAAGTTTTTTAAAATAATTTATATATATATTTTTTATGATATTTGTTATCTACGCTGAATTTCACAGGTAACACTTCGTAGAAATCTTTTCCACCAAAGTGAGTCATGATTATCTACGAAATTTTCGTATGTAATTTACTTTTCTTTTACCTACGAACTATTATATTATTTACGACAACTCTTCGTATATAAAATAAAATTATCTACGAAAAATATTTCGTAGATAAACTTTCCTAGATAATGGCCAATTTTCTTGTAGTGACATGAATACCATCAAATCTCCTTTACTTCATTAACGAAGGCATGATTCCAAAGCAATGACTCCAAGTAGTTCAACAAAGCTTCAACAAATCTTCATGAGACACACCACCCAGGCTTTAGATGTCAACAATTTATGCTTATCTTTAGGAGAATGTGTAATATATAATGTCTAAAAAATATGTAAACTTAATTAATTTAGTATGATTATTATAAACTTACCTCAAACTATTTTCATCTACTTGCATCAAGACTTTCCAGATTATAAGTATGAAACTTCAAATAATTCTTTTTACCTGTGGTAACTAAATTGTATCACCGTATACTCAAGGGTGGTTCAAGAGTTTTGAAGTCCTAAAGCAAACTTAAAATATGAGGTCTTTTATTTAAAATTTATTTTTCTAGCTTTATTTTATGCAAAACTATTTATTAAATTTTCATGATTAATTTTATTTAACATTTTCTTTTTCAATAGATAATAGAACTGATTCGTCTAATCTTTCTTGGGACATTGTTGATCTTAAATAAGTTTTTATTATCTTTAGCTTTGAGAAACTTCTTTCAACTGAAGCAACTGACACGAAATTGTTAACATTATCTTAATTACTAATTACATCTCTTTCTCTATTGTTGCTTTCACCTATATCTATATTGTTATTATCTTATTCATTCAAAGAGCACTCACTTGTATTTTCTAATTCATTTTTCTTATTTATTTTTATAAATTTATTCATAGCTCCTTCTTATTATGCAATTAATGCCTTAATTCTTCTCTTTTTTTCGGACTTATTAATAACCTGATTCAAATTTTCTAGTTGACATATTTATATATTTTTATATGAAATAATAATATATAAAATACTATTAAAGATATGTATATAAAATGAATGAATTAAAACAATAAAATCTGGTTCTGGTTGTCAAGCAAGTAAACTTGATAGCAGACTTATAGTATCTTAAAATCTCAAACCTCTTTCTCCTTTTCAACTCCCAACTCTTTCACAAATTTATAGAGTTTATTTCAAGATTAATCATTAATGAAAATAATTGAAAAAAATTATTGTTCTTCAATAGTAAGTGGGCAAGATATATGAAAAAAAAAACTCTTGAAACCTGTAAATCGAAGAGTACTGAAAAACAAAATTGGGCAGAAGAAATGCAGTTCTAAATCTAATACAAATCTAAAACAAAATAAAAATAAAAGCAATGCAAATAGAAAGAAAAAACGTACTAACAAAAAATGAGGATGAAAATATTGTTGTTACACACGGACAACATGATATTCAAGATGAGGAGATTCAAGAAATATAATATGCTAAAATACTCAAAAAAATGGAGAGGCATAAGAAGTCAGAGAGAAATAAAAGAAAAAAATATAATACAAATGGATTATAATAGAATAAAGATATCGCTAATCATTCTACTTTTCGTAAACAAAATTATAATTTACTAAAAAAAGTTTTAACTCATTAATTATCAAATTATCATTTTTAATACTAATAAATATCAGACAATAATAATTTAATTAAATTTTATTTTTGAACATAAACTTATAATTAATTTAATAAAACTATATTAATAATAATTTTTTTGGGAAACCTTTTTTTTCTTAAACCTAATTTTATAATTAATTCAATAGAGGTATATTAGTATTAAAAAAAATTTTGAAGTCTTATTTTGTTGGAGCCGTAAAGTGAGTGCTTTACGCACTTTATCCTTCAATCGACCCTGCATGTAATTAAGATTGTAAACAAGGATATGTATAAACTTCCAACTGTTTTTCGTTCTTACCAATAAAAAAGGATATTATAATACTCTTTTTTTGAAGTATGAGGGGAACACTTGAAGTTGCTTTATCAATAAATTCAAAATAATGACATGTCATCTTACCTAGACATTCTAGTGTGAAATTGGGTGAAATACTACTAATTTAAATTTTAAATATCAAGATGCATTTAGAGAATTTGTATATTTGAAAGAATGTGGTGAAAGGGTTGTGGAAAAGAAAGAAGAAAAGAGTTGAAAGTCCTTCGTGCTACAAAAGTTAAGAATCCATTCTCATTGCATTTACTCATCTCTGATAAGTATTTTGTCACATGACAACACTGAGATTACTTGAGTTGTTAGTATATTTTTAGTTTAGTATTAAATAATGACTTATATTTTAAGTTTATTATTAACAAAATTTTAGATGTATTTATTTACAAAGTTGTTTAACAAAATTTATAATTATTTATTATGCAATATAATTAGACTATTAATTTTCTAAATATTGTAAAATTATTAATATTATTATTATTATCATGAAAATAATTTTAAATACAATAAATAATTAAATTTATTATTATGAAAATAATAAATATTTTTTTCTCTGAATTTTAAAAATTAAAATTAAAATAATAAAATCTCTAATAGGTATTAAATGATAATAAAATACAATATATTTTTGTAGCTATTTTTAATTATCAAAATATGTTACAATACTATATAATAAAAGTAATTTTTGTGATGATTCTTAACTCTAATAATTTTTTTTCTTATATAGCAATACTAACAACTTTTAAATTTCTTTTTTATCTCAAACGGTTTTTAATACGTGATTTTGATAATTAGTTTAATTGTAAAAAATTTATTATAATTATTTTTAACCATTAAAATATGTAATTTTAATCTTACAAGTATTAAATAAATAACTATATATATAGTGTTATTTCTATTTATTTTATTAAATATTAAACAACTTACAAGTACAATAACTTTGATTAATTTTCTTCTTTTAAATTCTATGATTTTGAGTAAAATGTATACATTCTTACAAACATTTTTCTACGACAATTTTTTTTTCTAAGTTCTATTTTTAATCTAAAATCTTAAGAAAATAATAATTATCTTATTTAATTTTTTAAATAATAATTAATATTCATGTAATAGAATTAAATTTTATAATTGAGAATTCATTTTTAATTTCTAATATTCACTCGTGTAGATGTATATTTGAAAAACTAAAAGTAATATTGTCAACATCCAATTACGTCGGGATGAATAAATCTATTTTCGGAAAAAAAAAATTAAAAAAATGAAATGTTTTATAGTTAATGGTGAATAAAAAAAACTGAAATATTTTTTTTTCAAATATTTTCAAACTTTCATTTTAGTAAAAAAAGAAAAAAAAAGATAAAAAAAAGAAAAAAAATAAGGAAGAGTCTAATTTGTTTTTAATTATCACACCCTTTCTCATGAGTCCAACAACCCAACGTATCTCCTACATTTGTTCTTGTTAGATAAAATAGTGATATGATTGTAAAATAGTGATATGATTGTAATAAGTAGAAGCAATATCTCTTATAATGATTCAAATCAATATTACTGATGATGATTGATATTATGCTATGATTTGCTACGATTTGATTAATTTCTTCTTTATATTGTTCATCATAATTAAGGTTGAGATTGCATTGATATTGCAATGTATTAATGTCATATTAGAAAGGATCGAAAAAACAGAAGAAAAAAAATATTTTCTACACTTTTATCTTTCTCATTATCACTCACAAAGTCACACCTTCTTTTTATCTCTTTTGGGAGGAGAGCAAAATTCTTATCAAAGGAGATAGGAAGAAGAAAAAGAAGAGAGAGAATGTAGTTATAATGTTGGGAACAAAAGAAGGAGATTGATAAAGAAGAAAAGGAACCGAAAAGTTCAAAAGGTATATTAGTGCCAATATTTTTTATTTATGCATTCCCAAATTTTCACTATATTTTTTTTAACATTGTACGTTTTTTTATGTACACCTAATTGTGACCTTCTTTTTATTTATCTTATTCTAAAAATCATAACAAAAAATAGTTTTCCTCATTTCTTTTAGTGTTTGTCCAATACCAATTTTCAATTTTTTTCTTTAGAACATATAAAAAAATATATAAAAAAACTAAAATTAAAAATAGTTTTACTTGTTTACTTTGTAGTGTCTGTTCAATCGTTCATGTCTCATGACACTCATTCCCAAATAATTAAAAATATAAAAAAAACATAAAAGAGTTTTTAAAATTATAAAAAAATAAAAAATCAAATCTTTTCTCAAATAAGTTTTTCATTATATTTTAGATGATTATTTTTATCAGGAAGGATGATTTAGAATCTCATTTTATTTTTTTCATTATGTAGATAGACCTAGAGCATCATGATAGAAGGGAACAACTAAAAAATGGTAGCATTGGAAATGACGGCTTTCTCATGTGACTAATTTGATTTCTTGATAGAACATAAAATACCCCCTAAAATATTTGTATCCTACTCATAATTTGAACATTTTACTATGGAAAGTAATCATGCTTTTATCAAAATCTGATGAAGAAATTAATATAAATAGAAAACTAGCAGCAGAACTGGGTAACAAATGGGTATACTCATTTAAGTCTACATCCCATCTAAATTCATATTAGAAAAAAGAAAAAATTCTTAGACATACATACATACATACATATATATATATATATATATATATATATATATATATAATATAATATAAAATATGAATAAAATAAAATAACATGTTCTTTGATATAACATATCTCTTATATCTATCATATATCTCATATTTTCATAATCCTTACAAATTCTCAACACCCATACTATTACATAATATAATTATATGATATTCTATATAGTAATTATATGACTCTTAAATTTTCTAAGTTCACGTCCTAATTAAATATGCATCAAACTCTAAAAATGAATATGCAGACTTAAGCGAACGTTTAATGTATTTTATTGAATATATTGTTTATTAAAATTGACAAATTGTTTATTGACACACACCTACACACACGCACACACACACACACGCACACACACACATACACTCACACACACACACACTCACACACACACACACTCACACACATACAAATCTTATTATTTTATATTTCAAATCTTATATTTCAAATATTTTCAAAATTATCTTATATTCCAAATCTTATGTTTGATTATATCTTATAATTTATAATTTATAATTTATAAATTATAAATTATAAGTCATAAATCATAAATCAAGAAGAAAGGTATGAATAGAAATTGAATGGAAATTAATTATAAGCGAAAGAATTTATGATTGAAGTGAAACTTGTTTAACTCTAATGTGTTGTTTATATAGGACTCTTAATGATAAATGATTTAGATAATGATTCAGTAATTATCTTTAAACCATGCAATTATGATAAATCAAAAGAAAATTGATTTTTGGTATAATTACTTATTTGATATCCCAACTTTTTGTGATTGTTTAATTTGGTACCTGAACTTTAGGAATGTTCAATTTGGTACCCAAATTTTTTAAATGGGTTTTTTTTGGTAGTGGAAGACAAAGCTTTGGCAGTGGAAGAAGAATCTTTGGTAGTCATGGAAGGTGAGTTTTCTTTTCTACTTTTTGTATTTTACTTGATGAATGCGTGCTGATGTTATTGATTTTTGATGTTGAACTTTCGTTTAGGGTTTCTATTTTATTGCATACTTGTTGTGGGGGTTCTGCTATGGGGAGTCCTTGTGTGTTTCAAAGTTATAAATTTGTTTGATCATGATGAATACTTATAAATTTGTAGATGTATAAGAATTTTCAAGAAACACGGATTGACTTGATGGATGTGCATTGGATTGGTAATTGCATGGTGATGAGTTCAAACTAATGGTTTTGGCAGAGGGGTGCGCGAAACCCTAATCTTCTGATCTCTCCCATGGCAGCAGCTCGAGGATGGTGTACAGAGGGGAACAACTGGTTGCTCTGTGAGAAGAGAGAAAAGCGCACAAGGAAGAAACAGAAAAACAGGTATGAAGAATCATGAACTGAACTTGATTAATTTGTGTTCTGTTTTGAAAACTGAAACTGTCTGCTACGGGAGATCACAAACCTATCTTAAATAGGTTCTGTGATGGCTTTACAAAGGTAACCCTAAACGGTTACAAAACTAACAAACCCTAACCACCTACAAAGCTAACATCCCCCCCTCAAGCTGGACTGTGGATGTTCAGCAGGCTAAGCTTGGAGGTGATAGTGCGAAACTGACGACGATGGAGGATCTTGGTGAAGCCATCAGCAAGCTGTTCTTCAGAGCTGATAGGAAGAAGAAGGAAGAGATTGGATTGCACCATCTCACGAACAACGTGACAATCGATATCGAGATGCTTAGTGCGTTCATGGAAGCTTTGGTTGTGGGCGATGTGGCGTGCAGATTTATTGTCACAGTACATAACAGCAGTTTGCGTGTGTTTAATTTGGAGATCACGTAGGAGGTAGCTAAGCCATTGAACCTCACACGTTGTAGTGGCAAGGGCTCGATACTCTGCCTCAGTAGAAGACCTAGAAACAGTTCCTTGTTTCTTGGATTTCCAGGAAAAAAGAGAGGAACCTAGGAAGATGCAGAATCCAGTGGTGGATTTTCTGGTGTCCGGACAGGTACCCCAGTCAGAATCGCTGAAAGCTTTCAGTTGGATCTGATTGTCAGCAGGGAAGAACAATCCTTGTGAGGGGTTGGCTTCTATGTATCGGAGAATATGTTGAGCAGCAGCATAATGCTTGACAGTGGGTGCCTGCATAAATTGGCTAAGTAAGTGTATAGAAAAACAAAGATCTGGTCTAGTGTTAGTGAGGTAGAGAATCTTCCCAATAAGCTGTCTATAGACAGTAGGATCTGGTAGAGTTTCAGCAGCATCATATAGATCTTTGTTGTCTTTAAGGTAAGGTGTTGAGCAAGGCTTGCAGCCAATCATGCCAGTTTGGCTTAGTATATCCAAGGCATACTTGCGCTGGCATATGTGTATGCCTTTTTTGGACCTAGCCACTTCAAAACCAAGAAATTATTTGAGATTTCCTAGATCTTTGATCTTGAAAGCACTGTTTAAGAGAGCCTTGACATCCTCGATATCCTTTAGGGAATTTCCTGTTAAAATAACATCATCTACATACACTAGGAGGGCCAAAAAACAGCCAGAATTATTTCTAATAAAGAGAGAGTTGTCAGATTGAGATTGAACAAAACCAATAGAGATTAAAAAGGAAGAGAGTTTGTCAAACCACTGCCTACTGGCCTGTTTGAGTCCATAAAGGGATTTCCGCAGCTTGCACACTTGTCCTTGAGTGTCAAGGCCTGGTGGAGGGGTCATGTATACTTCTTCCTTTAAGTCCCCATGAAGAAAAGCATTGTCTACATCCAGTTGATGTAGATGCCAGTTTTTGGTGGCAGCAATAGCAAGGAGAAGTCTAACTGTGGTCAGCTTTGCAACAGGGGAAAAAGTGTCTAAGAAATCTATCCCCTCGAGTTGAGTGTACCCTTTTGCCACAAGTCGAGCCTTGTGTCTTTCAATGGTGCCATCTGCCTTATGCTTAACCTTGTATACCCATCTACAACCTATAGCAGTTTTCCCTTTGGGTAATGGGGTTAAATCCCAAGTTTTATTGAGTTGTAGGGCCTGAATTTCCTTTTCCATAGCCTTGATCCATTCTGGTTGAGTGCAAGCTTCATTATAAGACTTTGGTTCATTAGTAGAAGAAATAGCAAGAGTAAAATTTAACTATTTTTCAGATAAAGAGTGATATGAGAGAACAGTAGAGATGGGATAAGGGGTTTTAAGAGTATTTTTGAAGTCTACATTATTGTGAGCAGAATTAGAAAAATTGACCTGATGGTGATAATCCTTAAGATAATCTGGAATGCGCCTAACTCTGTCAGATCTTCTAACATGAGGAGAATCAGGTTCTGTCCCTGCTGTAGAATCTACAAGGTTTTCTTGCTCAGAATTATGAATAGGAGTGTCTGGAAATCTTATATCAAAAACAGTTTGAGTAATAGGGTACTGCAATCATTATGAATATAATCACAGAAAATATTATCAAAATTTCTTTCACCTTCTTTAATAGGATTTTCTGTTTTATTTTCACTGTTAACATAAGGAAAGACATGTTCATAAAAAATAACATTCCTACTTATGAAAATCTCTCTGGTCTGGATATCTAAAACTATGTATCCCTTTACACCTGTTTTATATCCAATAAAAACACCTTTTCTGGCTCTAGGGTCGAATTTAGTTCTATTGTTTTCTAAAGTGGAGGCATAGCAAAGACAACCAAAAACCTTTAAATGAAGGAGAGTAGGGGGGTCACCATGAAAAATTTCATAAGGACTCTTATTTTTTAGAGTAGGAGTAGGCAACCTATTTATCAAATGGATAGCATGAGAAACAGCATATGTCCAATAGACTTTAGGTAGGTTAGATTGAAACATTAGACTACGAGCTACATTCAAAACATGTTGATGTTTTCTTTCAACAATGGCATTTTGTTGAGGGGTTTCAACACAACTACGTTGATGATCAATACCATATTGGTTATATAGATCTGTGTAACAAAACTCAGGGCCATTATCAGATCTGATGATTTTAATATTCTTACCATACTGATTTTTAGCAAAAATGATGAAATTTCTTAACAGGGACCTAGTTTCACCTTTGGAATGCATCATATAGGCCCACATGTGTTTACTTAAATCATCAACAATGCTTAAGAAATATTTATGACCATGAACATACATAATAGACATAGGACCCCATTTATCCACATGTATAAGATCAAAAATAGCAGCAGAAGTAGTAGTGCTTTTGGGAAAGGGAAGCTTGTGAAGTTTGGCAAAATGACATATATCACAGATAGAATTATTCACTGATTGCACATAAGGAAAATTGGTACAGATTTGTTTAATAACCTTGTTTCCAGGATGTCCTAGTCTAAAATGCCACAAATCAGCATTATTGTTGTTACAATTCAAAGTTATGCTAGAACAAACAGAGTTTTTATTTGATACAGAAAAAGAGTGCAAGTAATATAGGCCATTGACGAATTCAGCATGTCCAATCGTCTTCAATGTAGGGCTGCTTTGAATCTGGCACATCTTAGAAGAGAAAGTTAGTACACAATTTAAATCCTTGATCAAGGTTTGGACAGATATTAGATTGAAAGTAAATTCTGGTATGTAGAGGACATTAAAAATGATAAAATTTTCTGAAAACTGTACTGTTCCAGCAAAATGTGCAGTAACAGTGGAAGAATTAGGCAATTTTATGCATATAGGTTTAATCTTGTGAAAGGCAATAAAGTGTTCTTTAGTGTATGTGACATGGTCAGTGGCACCAGTGTCTAAAATCCAAGAAATACTACCTTGTTGAGTGGTATAATTGGATGTGTTTGAATCTTTTCTTTGAACCTGGTTCACACTATGCCCTGGTTTCTCTGCATGTTCAATAAACTACAGAAGCTTCTGTATCTGTTCAGGAGTAAATCCAGTAGAGTCCTGCTTGTCAGTTTTAGTGTTATTCCCTGTCAACTCCTCTTTGACATTCAGATTGCATGTGGCCTGACTATTGTTATCTTTGTCTTGATTACCAAAATCCTGTCTTTGCTTGAACCAAGGTGGATACCCGTGCTTAGAATAGCACTCATCAATGGTATGGTTCATCTTATGACAATAGGAACACTGTTTTCCCGCATTGGGGTTTCTTCCTCTTCCCCTTCCTTGTCCTCGCCAACCACTACCACGTCCTTGAGGCTTCCAAGTACCTTGATCAACATTTCTGGAGCCACTTTGCTTCTCAGCAGCATTCACAACTGCTGTACTCTCACTGTTGTGTCCAAGATTGCCATTATTTTGTCTTTCTTGCTGAATTATGAGGGAAAAAGCAAGATTGATGCTAGGGAGAGGGTCCATCAGCAGAATTTGAGTGCGAACATTGTTATAGGTATCATTTAATCCCTTTAGGAAGCAAATGACATACTCAATCTCTCTGTATTTTACAGAATTTCTGGATAGATCACAGCTGCACTGAACATCACAGATACAATGTGGTATGGGTCTTAAAGACTCCAATTCTTCCCAAAGAATCTTTAAATCTGTGAAAAATTGGGATATTTTTCTATCACCTTGGCGAATGGAATGGATTTCTTGAAGTAGGTCTGAAATCTTGAAATAATCTCCCTTGGAAAATCTCTCTTTTAATTCTTCCCAAAGATCTCTAGCATTCTCCACATAGACCACACTTTCTGCTATTTGAGTGGACAAGGTTTTTGTAATCCAAGATAGAACCATCATGTTTGATATTTCCCATGCATCATACAGGGGATCATCCCTTTTTGGTGCTTTGATACTGCCATCTATGAATTTAATATTGTTTTTGGAAACAAGACCACGTTTCAGATTTCTGCTCCAGGAGGCGTAATTGGTCTCATTGAGACTTTGGCTGATAAGAACAAGGCCAGGATTCTCTCCTGGATGAAGGTAATAAGGACTGCAGGGATTGAGGATCTGATCTGCTATTGTTTTCTGTGCAGATTCTTCCTTTTTGTTGTTGTCTTGCATTTTGCAAGAATCTTTGCAAGAATGTACCAAGAATTGAGAAAGAAATGGAAGGAAGCAACGGAAGCAGGCAGGTTACGAACCTACTCTGATGCCATAATGGTTTTGGCAGAGGGGTGCGCGAAACCCTAATCTTCTGATCTCTCCCATGGCAGCAGCTCGAGGATGGTGTACAGAGGGGAACAACTGGTTGCTCTGTGAGAAGAGAGAAAAGCGCACAAGGAAGAAACAGAAAAACAGGTATGAAGAATCATGAACTGAACTTGATTAATTTGTGTTCTGTTTTGAAAACTGAAACTGTCTGCTACGGGAGATCACAAACCTATCTTAAATAGGTTCTGTGATGGCTTTACAAAGGTAACCCTAAACGGTTACAAAACTAACAAACCCTAACCACCTACAAAGCTAACACAAACCTTGGTTAAAGTGAATTTATAACATCTTATTTTTTTATTATGCCTTGGGAAATAATTTGAGAAGGTGAAGAGCTAAATGTAAGTATTATGAACCTGGACGCATACACAGGGGTTTAACGTAGTTTAATTAGTTTTAGGGCTACAAAAAGAAGGGGAATGAGGGAATTTCGTGGGGCTGCTATCTAAGGAGTGTGAATGGATAGCTGGTATTGTGATGAATATTGCACTTGCTAATATATTCTTTCCATTTTCTCTCTAATTGCGTTCGATGTTTTGTATGAAACCCAAGTCTTTCATGATTGGAGTTCTTCGTGACAGTGCCGGTCTTTATTCCTTTTTCTATCTATAGAGTTATAAATCATTGTGTTGTAAGGTTTCAAGATTTTCGTGGTAGGAGAAAGGGTTACGTTTAAGTGATGATTGTTTCACTTTTCTTTTTATTTATATGTATTACGTTGCAGTGCCTAGGGGAGGGGACCACAAACTATCACAGGATTTTTGGTAGCCTTTAGATTCAATTGCTGGGTATACCATGGTGCTAGTTCCTTTCTCGAGTTATTGAATGCATGACCACATGAACTTGTTTCCTATTCCTTATAATTTTGGTGCAACGCTAATTTTCGTTTAGTTTCCATAACACATGTAAATTTTGTTTTCCTCTTGCTTTGGGGTGCATACTCACGTGTTTGCATAGGCTATATTTATTAAGGTTGGGACATTCTCACTCCTCTTCTTGCGGCAGCTTTTATAATTTTCATTAGTCTTAATTGTTTTCTTTCTCCTTGTCGTTCATGTTCTATAGTCATGAGGGTTGACAACCCATTTAATCGTTGATTTAAAGGTTGTGGCTCACTTGTGCTCTTTTCCTTTCATTAACAAAATCATAGTTTTCCAAGTATCGCGTTGCTGAATCTGTTTTCTTTCGAGAATATTATAGTCACGGTTCCTTTCTCTGATTTTGCACCACACATTATAGCTTTTCCTGCAAGGTTCCCATGAGTGGTGGGTTTGCATAGAGACAACATGAGTAAACCTTTGGGCCAAAGAGGATTAGTGGCTTGGTGCATAGTTCTCCATGAATAGTTCAGGGACACATGGATTTATGAAAGTGTATTTTTGGGGATGCATTAAAATCTGAAACATATATAGTTGTGGTGGTGTTTGAAGCATTGCAGCAGGGGTTGTGTTTTCACGTTTTTGGGTTCTTTTCTTCTTTAAATTCTTTTTGAACATTTAGTTTAATTCTCATCTTTTACATGTCTCTTCTTTTAAATGGTATTTGGTTTCCTTATTTATTTTTTATACAGGCCACATTAAAACACATTCCAAGATAGCTTACATTTTTATATAAATCTTTAGTTTTATGGGCCCACATGCTTTTGCTTCTCTTTTGTAACCACATAATGATGATGATTGTAGGAGAGAAAATTTAATTGTTGACTATTAACATTGGTTCATTCTCACATGATAAAGTTCAGCATTTTTTTTGGTTTTATATCAAACTTAAATGTGATTGGTCCAATAATGTTTGATAAGTGAAAAGCTTGGGTCCACGGGAATTGCTTCCTTTTCCTTTCTTTGCTATCGATTCACGCAAATGCATTGTTTTAGCAATTGTATGTAGAATTGTATATAAAGTAATATATGAGTTTATATATGTTAATAGGTAGTATTAATATCATGGTTTAATTAATTAATTAATTATATATATATATATATATATATATATATATATATATAATATAAAAGGTCATGAAATTTATCTCATCTTCAGGGAATCGCAACGGGGTATTAATTAATTTTGAATGTTGATGTTGCTACGATCAAAGACATATATCTGTATTTTGAATTTATGTGTCTTGAGTGTTGGTTCATTTGGACCTGTGTTTTAGAGATCCATAAACCAGTAATTTTGCATTACTAGTGTAGCGTCTGGCTGTGTGGATTGAACTGCCAGGCAATAGCTACCAACAGGCGATTTGGAACCTGAATTCGCCTAGCAATGTGTGTGATGCGCCAGGAGATTTTGGGTGTAGAGTTGGATCGCGAGGAGGATTTCTACACAATTTTGGATGAAGGTCATGATGCGATGCTTTGTTGGGGGCCCAGTTACGAGTGTAGTGTGCAAGATCGTGCCTTATATGGCGGGATTCCAGAAGATTGCCCTCTTCAGTGAAACTGGTTGAGTTTGGTAGTTTGGGGACAAATACAGACTGCAGTTTGTGACAAATTATTCTTGCGTGTGGACTATTAGGTGGTGGCCTGTAGTCGAAGGGGCGAGTAGACACTCGTGCAACAAAGATCGATTAGTGTACTCATCAAAGGGTGTAGAATGAAGAGGCGTCCATTAGAAGGTTTGGAAGTAGTGGATTGAGGATTGGGATGTTAACACGGGTTATAGTTTTGAATTACTTTATTGATTTTTGTTGTAATTATTTGATTTTTGAGCCCACCCTATCTGTGTGTGTCTGGCGATGATCATGTAATTCATTACTTGTGAGCATATATGCATGTAGGTGAGGCAATGGATGCCTAGGTTCGGAGTGAGGGGCGACCTTGGGGAATTTTACTATTGAGTATTTACTTTCTAGTTTTATAATATTTGTAAACAATATAATTATGAGGCTTCGATGATGCCTTTGAACTTTATTATTTTACATTAAGAATTTGGTTGCGAGTAAATGAACGATTTAAATTTCCCATGTTTTTGGGAAATACGCTTTTAATAAATGCGAGGTTATTAATATTTTCTTTATTTTATTTTTTAAATAGGTAATTTCCGGCTAGGATGTTACAAACTACATGGGTATGTGACCCAGTGATGAGTACGTATTTTTGCCCTCATTTAATGTTTAATTCTGGGTATTTAATTGAATTTGTGTGCTTAAAGAGTGATTTAATTGATAATTCTGATAATTAGGTTGTTTGAGCTTGTGTGATAAAAATGTCTTAAAAAGTGATTTTTAGCTGCATAAATTATTTTTGGATATTTTAACGTTTGTTGATGCAGCTGAAGTTAAGTTTTAAGCTCATTTAGAGGTGTGGAAATAAATTGATTAAAGCTTCATGACACCTTAAAGATAAATCAAAGAATAAGAAATTATCAAAAGCACAAAAATTTAGGCCAAGCATTGCATGAAGACGACAAGAAAAACTTGGAAAAGTGAAGAAGTTTGGCTAAACCAAGAAGAAAGGAACAAAAAAATTGGACCTTGCGGTTTTCTTTATCTTTATGATAGAAGATAATT
>Ga0214545_1002127_pt1 | contig 38140 bp, 40 predicted proteins | sample CNSS4metaG_FD_160064 | JGI IMG/M metagenome (GOLD analysis project Ga0214545, IMG submission 160064) | Root nodule microbial communities from cowpea collected in UCLA plant growth center, Los Angeles, California, USA - CNSS4 | ecosystem: Host-associated > Plants > Roots > Nodule | place: USA...
ATATATACGATTAATTATACCAAGGGTTAACAAACACACCCAAGGTTTAAACGGAACATGAAATAGAAACTACTACTATATATCCACTGCCACAGTTCAACTCCTATCGAGGAGGGGAGTATCTTCACCTATACTTGTATCTGCTTACACCAAAATAGGCGATCATTGCAAAAAGAGAAAAAAACACACAGAGGACACAAACATAGGCAAGAAGGGTAAGATATCTTAATTAAGAAAAATCATACAATTCAATAATAAGTATAAATCAGAACTTATCACATCCGTCATAATTAATCAAGCTCCCATAACACAGTATAATACACATGATTCTAGACTCAATATCCGGATTATGTAAGGAACATTGGAGCTCTTGGTGGCTTGCACCTGTGACGGTTCCCAAACTCTGCAGAGTTTAGACACATGAGGTTATCACCCGACCGCTCATAGGGTAAGTCCCCTTCTCGTCTAAGACTTGATCAATTCCCAAAACTAGGACCTCCTGCTACTCCTCACGTCATAATCCATTTTGCTCTACCTGAGCGTGAATGATCATTGGAGTTTTAGGATACCTATCAAATTAGGATTCTTCATGTCCTTACACATACACTAACTTATTCTCTAGAATTTCCCTTGAATTTCTAGCACAACCACACCTTTTGATGATCTGATTTCATACAATCCTACCACATGTACTACCAGTCGCAATAATCCAAGCATAGTATAAACAAACATCACATTATATCATTTATTATAGCTTCGAATAATTAAAACAGAGGGATAATCAACAATTATGTAGAGAAACTCGCTCAAGCTAGAAGGTCTCGTTTGGGTGAGAGGGTCATCCTTGCTTAGGCGGGTCACTCTCGCCTAAGCGAGACTCAAACAGTGGGCAACTCTAAAACTGAGCGAATTCTCGCTTAGGCTAAGCTGTTTCGCTTAGACGAGAGCGTCTCTCGCTCAGGCGAAACCAGCTCGCCTAGGTGAGACCTCGCGCAATTTCAGGGGTGATTTCCTAGTGTTTGCGCTCAGGCGAGAGCTACTCACTTGGGCGAAAATACTAGGTTCCCAATCTGTTTCAACATGCAACAACACAAAATTTCGCACAATCCACTCATACATTCAATCACACCGTTCAAGCTCTCATACAACACTCAATCATGAACTTTAAAACCATTAGAAAGACTTCTATGCAAAAATTAAAGGAACCCCTCAAATGCACAACCTAAGAAGCTGGAATGTATGAACTTAAAGTGAGAATAAGGCTCCAGTTAGGTTTTAAAGAGGGAGATGCTCCAACATTCGAATTTGCAGAGAAAAGAGAAAAAATTAAAGTGGACTTATGAGAATGGGAAGGAAGAACAGCTTGAGGGAGAAGTTCTACTCCAATTTCGGTGTTGCTAGCTGCAACAAGAAGATAGGGTGGATCAGAATGAGAAATTCAGTTTTCTGGATGGAGAGGAGTGGAAATTAAGAAGGTGGATGCAGAGTGTGAGTATTTAGGAGAGTGTGGTTCTTGTGTGTGGGTAGTGGAGAGAAGAATGGGAATTAAATGGGTTTTACATTCTCCCCAACAACAAAAATTTTTGACTCGAAAATTGAGACTTACAAGAGAACAGGTGCGGATATGACTTTCTCACGTCTTCTTCTAATTCCCATGTAGAATCACCTGTTCTCTTGTTCCAAATGACTTGGACTAGACTAATGGACTTCCCTCTGAGCTGTCTTGTCTGGGTATCAACAAGACCAACAGGCTGAACCTCCACTGAAAGATCTCCTCTAATCCGCAAGTCTTCCACCTCAAGCACATGAGAGGGGTCAGTCAGCCACATACTTCCTTAATTGTGAAACGTGAAACACTGAGTGGAGGTTGGCCAATGGAGGAGGCAAGGCGATCTCATAAGTCACTGGTCCAATCCTCCTCAAGATCTGATATGGACCGATGAACTTAGGAGACAACTTCCTTGAACGAATAGCCCTTCCTACACCAGTAGTCAGGGTAATCCTCAAGAAAACATGGTCTCCAGGTGCAAACTCCAAAGGTCTTCTCCTCTGATCAGCATAAGATTTCTGCCTACTTTGAGATGCCTTCATCCTTTCCTGTATTAGCTTGACCTTCTCAGTGGTCTACCTCAACAACTCTGGTCCACTACCACTGACTTTCCATCTTGGTACCAGCACAAAGGAGTCATGCACCTCTTGCCATAGAGAGCCTCGTACGGTGTCATGCCAATACTTGCATGGAAGCTATCATTGTAGGTAAACTCCACCAGAGGCAAAACCTCATCCCAGGCACCCAGATGATCAAGCACGCACGTCCACAAGAGATCCTCAAGAGACAGGATTGTCCTCTCGGACTGACCATCTGTTTGGGGGTGATAAGCTGAGCTCATAGGCAACTTGCTGCTTAAGGCGCTCTGCAACGTTTGCCAAAAACGGGATATGAATCTTAGATCCCTATCCGAGACTATACTCGACGACACTCCATGCAACTTCATGATTTCATCGATATACAACTGTGCCAGCTTCGACATGGACATCCTCAGATTTAGTGCTAGGAACGGGGCGTTATTGGTCAGGTGATCTACAATAACCTAGATGTCATCATGGTTCCTCACAGTTCGTGGCAAGTAGGTAACAAATTCCATAGCAATGCTATCCCACTTCCATTCTGGTATCTCCACCTATTGCAACATCCCTCCAGGTCTCTAATGCTCTGTTTTGGCCTTCTAACAGGTCAAGCATGATGACATAAATCGAGCAACATCTTATTTCATGCTTGACCACTAGAAGGATTTCCTCAAATCCTGATACATTTTAGTCATGCCTGGATGCATGCTAAAATGACTTTTGTGCCCTTCTTCGAGAATCATGCTCTTCACCTCCATGTCTTCAGGTATGCAAACTTTGGCTTTCTCGGTGCCAAGCAACTCTACCGTTTTCTGCAACTTGGGGTCAGACAATTGCCTTTCCTTTATCATACCAAGGAAATCATTAGATACCACTAGGTGGTTGCATCTAATGACACCCTATCCTAAAACCACCTGTAACCGCATATCTCTGAACTGTTCCACCAAGTCCAACTCCTTAACCATCATGTAAGATGCATGAATTGTTTTTCTGCTCAAGGCGTCAACCACCACATTTGCCTTCCCTATATGATATAAAAACCGAAGTCAAAGTCTTTCAAGAACTTTATCCATTGCCTTTGTCTCATATTTAACTCCTTCTGGTCAAACAGGTATTTCAGGCTTTTGTGGTCACTGAAAACCTGGAACTGTGCACCATACAAATAATGCCTCCATATCTTTAGAGCAAACACCACAGCTGCTAGCTTCAAATCGTGCATGGGATAGTTTTTCTCATGATTCTTCAACTGTCTTGAGGCATACACGACCACCCTTTTGTCTTGCATCAGGACAAACCTTAATCCCTAATGGGAGGCATCATAGTAAATCTCAAAAGGCTTGCTGGTATCAGGGATTACTAGCACGGGGCACTAGTCAGCTTCTGCTTCAACTCTTGAAAGCTCTCTTCGCACCGGTCGATCCAAGCAAAAGGCTGATCTTTGCGAGTCAGTTGAGTCAAGGGTGCTACTATTTTGGAAAATCCCTCAATGAACCTCCTATAATAGCTTGCCAACCCCACAAAGCTCCTAATTTCAATCGCTGACTTAGGACGCTCCCACTTTAACACAGGTTCCACCTGGGATGGATCTACAGATATGGCCTGAGCTGAGATCATATGTCCCAAGAATTAGACTGTGATCATCCAAAACTTGCACTTTAACAGTTTCACATACAACTGCTTCTCTCTCAAGATGCTCAGAACTGTCCTCAGATGCTCTATGTGCTCTTCATGAGTTCAAGAGTAGATTAAGATATCATCGATGAAAACCACCACAAATTTGTCTAGAAACGGCCTGAAGATTCTGTTCATATAGTCCATGAATAAGGCGGGGGCGTTAGTCACACCAAAAGGCATCACTACGTACTCGTAATGCCCGTATCTGGACCTGAAAGCGGTCTTCTGCACATCATCAAACTTGACTTGAATCTGATGGTATCTTGATCTCAGATCGATTTTAGAAAACATCACAACTCTGTGCAACTGATCCATCAAGTCGTCTATCCTTGGCAAAGGATATTTGTTCTTAATGGTTAACTTGTTTAGCTCCCTGTAGTCCACATAGAGCCTAGAACTGCCGTCTTTCTTCTTGACCAACAACACTGCGCTTCCCAGGGTGACATGCTTGGTCTGATGAACTGTTTCTCTAGTAGTTCTTCAATCTGTTTCTTCAATTCTACCAACTCAGCAAGAGCCATTCTGTAAGGTGCTATTGATACTGGCCCTACTCCCGGAACAAGATCATTGGAGAACTCTATTTCCCTAGGAGGGGGTAAGCCAGACACATCTTCTAGAAACACAACTGGCAAGTCTTTTACTACAAGTGTCTCAATATTTCTGCCTCCCTTCTCAACAGATAGTTGAGTCAGAATTAAGAAACACTGGTACCCTTCCTTGATTGCCTTATCCACCTGCTGTAAGGACACCAATTGATCTTCATCTTCCAAGTTAGGGAATAACACCTTTTTCTCATTGCAATCAATGAGAATACGATTGGTGAATAGCCAATCCATTCCCAAGATTACATCTAACCTTTCTAGAGGTAAACAAATAAGGTTTACCTTATACTTACGTCCTTTAAACCTAGATCAAACACCTAACACACATTGTCAAGGTTTTGACCATCCCAGAAGCAGGCATGGACACCACCAGGTCATACTGGAGTTCCCTCATCGTAAAACCCAACTCTACCACTTTAGATTCTGACATAAAGGAGTGTGTCGCTCTAGAATCATATAAGACATTCAAGTTCCTACCAGCAATCACAGAAGACCTGATGATGAGGTTACCTGATCCAGTCGCCTCTGCACCCGTCATGGCATACACTCGACCAACTGCCTGAGGTCTTGCACTTCCCCTTATCTGTTGTGGTTGAGACTGTGTTGGAGGCCTTGGCACTACGCTCCTACCAGTGGGGCAATCTCTGAAGAAGTAGCCCTCCTGGCCACATTTGTGACATGTTTGTCTGTCACCAAGCTAAGGGCAAGTACTCTTCATGTGGGGCCCTCCACAATGATAACACTACGGCTTGTGAGATTGATGCTGATTAGACTAGGGTGAGAATCTTCTAGACCCCTGAGGCTGAGGTCTAGAGTATGGTTTCCTCCTATCATCCTATCTGCTCGTGGACCCAAATGGTCCTCCCACCTTCTGTTGAGACCGTTGCTGAGCTTCAACTTCAGCTTTTAACATCTCCATTACCCTTGCTTTCTCTACCAAAGCAGGGAACACCGTGATAGAGAGTGGGGCCACCATAAGTTTAAGATCGCCTCTCAACCCATTCTCAAACTTTCTACATTTCCAATCCTCTACCATCCTCAGGGTGTGAAATCTTCCCAAGTGTTTGAACTTCTTCGCGTACTCAGATACTGACATGCCTCCTTGCATCAGTTGCAAGAACTCAACCTCCTTTGCATACCTCACACTATTAGGGAAGTACTCAACATAAAATTTTTTCTTGAATAGATCCCAAGTAATTGGTTCCCTGCTATCCTCCAACATCATCTTCAGGATGGACCACCAGTGCACGACCTCCCCAGCAAGAAGGTACTCAGTGTAGGCTAGTGTGTTCTTTACAGGACATATCTTTGCATCATAGATCCGTTCCATATCTCGCATCCACTAATCTGCTCCATCTGGGCTAGTCTTGCCATCAAAAGGGGATGGATGATGCTGTAGAAAATCCTCCAAACTCCACTCTTGCACACGTGATGGTGGAGCTTGGGAAGAACCGGCTGTTGAACGGTTTTCTCCTATCTAGCGTAAGGCTTCCAAATGCCTCTATTGAGTTGGCTCTGCTGCTAGCCTAGCATACTCCATCTGTTGCAAGGCTAGGTTGTGCTAATTCACCATGTTAGCACTCTGCTACTGCATGGCTGCAATCGTCGCTTCAATTGCTCCACCAAATAAGGATTATCTGGGTTTGGAAGGGGAGGAGGAGGAGGCCTAGGTGCCATAGTTCTGACCACACAAAGAGAGAACCATCAGTCCGACTAGTAGATACTACAACCATACTAAAGACATTATGAAGAACATGCAACAGAAACTAAGCAACCTCACACCTACAGATCCTAGAGGAACTACTGTTCTGATACCAAAAATGTACCATCCCATTTAATAGTTTTTGTACTACTAAATAAAATATTATATCATGATAACCTAAAACAGATAGTAGGAAGGAGACTGATATATATATATATATATATATATATATATATATATATATATATATATATATATATATAATACCCATACAATCATCCAAATAACTATAAACGAACTAGTTATATTTACAGTCGATGCTAGAAAGGGTTAACAAAAACACCCAAGGTTTAAACGGAACATGAAATAGAAACTACTACTAGATATCCACTACCACAGTTCAACTCCTATCGAGGAGGGAAGTATCTTCGCCTGTACTTGTATCTGCTTACACCAAAATAGGCCATCATTGCAAAAAGAGAAAAAAACACACAAAGGAAACAAACATAAACAAGAATGATAAGTTATCTTATTTAAGAGAAATCATACAATTCGAAAATAAGTATAAATTAGAACTTATCACATCCGTCATAATTAATCAAGCTCCCATAACACAGTATAATACACATGACTCTAGACTCAATATCCGGATTATGTAAGGAACATTGGAGGTCTTGGTGGCTTGCACCCGTGACGGTTCCCAAACTCTACAGAGTTTGGACACATGGGGTTATCACCCGACCGCTCACAGGGTAAGTACCCTTCGCGTCTAAGACTTGATCAAGTCCAAAAACTAGGACCTTCTGCTACTCCTCATGACATAATCCATTCTGTTCTACCTGAGCGTGAATGATCATTGGAGTTTCAGGATACCAACCAAATTAGGAGTCCTCATGTCCTTACACATACACTAACTTATTCTCTAGAATTTCCCTTGAAATTCTAGCGCAACCACACCTTCTGATGATATGATTTCAAACAATTCTACCACATGTACTACCAGTCACAATAATCTAAGCATAGTATAAACAAACATCACATTATATCATTTATTATAGCTTCCAATAATTAAAACAGAGGGATACTCAACAATTCTGCAGAGAAACTCGCTCAAGCTAGAAGGTCTCGCTTGGGCGACAGAGTCATCCTCGCTTAGGCGGGTCACTCTTGTGTAAGTGAGACTCAAACAGTGGGCAACTCTAAAACTGAGCGAATTCTCGCTCAGGCTAAGTTGTTTCGCTTAGAAGAGAGTGTCTCTCGCTCAGGCGAAACCAGATCGCTTAGACGAGACCTCGTGTAGTTTCAAGGGTGAGTTCTTGGTGTTTTCGCTCAGGCGAGAGCTACTCGCTTGGCAGAAAATACCAGGTTCCCAATCTATTTCAACATGCAACAACACGAGATTTTGCACAATCCACTCATACATTCAATCACACCATTCAAGCCCTTATACAACACTCATTCATGAACTTTAAAACCATTAGAAAGACTTCTATGCAAAAATTAAAGAAAATTGGCTAGCTTCCCTTACCTTTTTGAAATCACTAAAAAGCAAAAATGTTTTCAGCAAAGGAACCCCTCAAATGCACAACCTAAGAAGCTGGAATGTATGAACTTAAAGTGAGAATAGTGCTCCGGTTAGGTGTTAAAGAAGGAGATACTCCAACATTCGAATTTGTAGAGAAAAGAGAAAGAATTAAAGTGGACATACGAAAATGGGAAGGAATAACAGCTTGAGGGAGAAGTTCTGCTCCAATTTCAGTGTTGCTGGCTGCAACAAGAAGAAATTGTGGATCAAAATGGGAAATTCAGTTTTCTGGTTAGAGAGGAATGAAAATTAAGAAGGTGGATGCAAAGTGTGAGTATTTAGGAGAGTGTGGTTCTTATGTGTGGGCAGTGGAGAGAAGAATGGGAAATAAATGGGTTTCACAAAAACTGAATATAAAATACAGAAAAATAAAAAAATGTAATGACTTTGTTCTAAATACATTAAACACAAATAAATATAGTAAGCAAACATAATCACAATGGATACATTTATTCATTCTCGTTATTAAGATTCCAAAAATAATCATTATTCTAGAATGACAATAGTACATAATTTTCCATGGTTGTTTTATTTTTTTCTCTGAAGAAAGTTTCATTGCTCAACTTTCAGTTGTTTTCCTATTTCTGAATGAACAAATTCATCTTGTTCTTCTTTTTACTTTTATCACACTAAAGTTTGTTTTGATATTAACTTTGCTTTTGTAAAGATAAATAAAATCATCGAGAAGATCGAAGACCTCTTGAAGGCTAGAGGCAAGACTCTCAAACACAACTTTGAACAAGATTTTGTCTTTATTGTTTCTGGATAACAATGGTATCTAAGTTTCAGTATTTAGTCAAGTTTAGATTGTTTTCCTCTTTCTGAATGAATTCTTATTTTTTTCCCTTATCTCACCACCAATTCATCTTTTTCTTATTATTTTCTTTCTTATCTGTATTTTTTTTTTCATTCTTCTTTTTCATACTTTTGTTTAACCCTTCTTGCCCAAGTTTGATTTTTATCCAAAAATAATGTTTTTGTGAGCACTTATCTACACTTGTCTTTTGTTCTACAATGACAATGGGAAGTTTTGAATTTTGGCTTTTATTTGTTACGTCTTCATTCTTCTTTTTCATTTTCTTTTAACTCTTTATTTTTGCTTTCATTTTTTTTTTCATTTTTAATCTTATTTTTGCTTTAGTTTTGATTAAAGTTTGATTTTTTAAGTCTTTCGTCCCAATGTGTTGCTTCACAAAATCGTACACTTCTCTCATCACATATTTACATTTACAATATTGAAATCTTAAGTTTGTTATTTTTGGTTTAATCTTTCTAAAATTTGGTTTTTAAAGTCTTTCATCTATTTGTTATATTTATTTACTTATTTATTTTTAAGTACCTTATTCAAGAAGTTGTTGGGTACAAAACAATAGAACCATTTCTACCACTTTCATAGCAGACAGATGATGTCTTTTTGCCTAAGTATGTGCGGTTTTGTCAAACTGGCATTTGGATGAATGCCGAAGTGGTGGGTCAACTTTTGATTGGTGGAACTAATAATTCATTAATTTTGATATTGACATATCTTTGAAGTATGTTCGGATGATAGTCTAATTTCTTGATCTTTGTAGTGCTAAAAAATGACATTCATCATTTTAATTTTAATTTTTTTATAATATTTTAACCATTATTCGAGTGATATATATTGGAAAGTGTTTTGTTATTTTGTTATTTGTTTTACTTTTATTTTTAGTTACTTTTATTTATTATTTTATTAATTATTCATTGTTTAATTTTAAATTAATTAATTTGGTAGAACATATAACATCAATATTAATTAATTTTGATACTCACATTTTAAAAGTATATACGTAAAAGAGTAGTTTTACGTATCTGGTGAATTAAAATGACAATTTTATAATTAAAATTTTAAATTTTTATAATATTGTAACCCGTAACTCAAGTGTTGTATCTCGGAAAACGTTTTTGGAAAACGTTTTTGGAAAACGTTTTCTGTTTTCAAAGCGTCGTGATTTTTGTAATGTGAAGAGTCCTCAAAGATAATAGTTTCATAATTTAATCATTTTTATTTATTTATTTCATAAACCTAATTTATTTATTTACTTATTTATTTTTGGGTCTTATAACATCCCATTTAAATAATAACATAATTAAATGAAACATCACACATAATAATAAAAAGGTATTATTATGGAGTGTTAAAGTCACTCCATACAGTTATCCATGAATAAACTAGAAAAGAAACCAAAGCACACCACAATGCCATTAAAATACAAAAAAAGAAGAAGTTTAATAGTAACCAGAATATATGCTCAAAGAGCAAGGCAATACATGGGCTACAATCCTAAAAGATAACTCGGAAAGGAGAGATCCGACCCAAGACAAGCTAAGCAGCAAAATCTCCATCACCCTGATGAGACGAGGAGTTCTCGCATATGCTCACATCAATAAATTGATGATCATCGCAAAAGGAGAAAAACCATACATAGAACATACAACCAAATAGAAGGGTAAGTTAGAGTGGAAAAAATGTTTTATCATACAATTGCATACAATTTTATAGCCAAAGATACATACATCAACCCACCATGTGATGACCAGCAAACAAGACACTAAGACCCAAGACACGATTATCTAGATACATATAATCAGTCAGATTCACTGGATGCTTGCATTTGTGGTGGCCCCTACTACTCTATAGAGCCAATTGTCAATGGGGTTCACCCTACCACTCACAAGGTTAGAATTCAAACATCTAAGGCCATTATCCTGCCAAAGACTAGGGCCTTTGCTACTCTCACCACTTGAGTCAATACGCTCTATGTGAGACTAACTAACTCTTTAGAGTATCAAGATGCAATCCTTTCGTGAATCCTTACTAAATTATATAATGAGGCATCACCACGAACCTTCGTGGAATTACGTCCTAACCATGACGCACCACCATGAACTCTCACTAACAAGGGTCATGGAATTACATCCTGACCATGAAGCACCACCACGAAACCATCGTGGAATAACGTCTTGACCAATAAGGCATCACCATGAGATCTCACCTAGAGATTCATGGAATTATGTCCTAAACCACCCAAAATCATGTCTCACCATCCACGTATGAAGTTATCATGCATACCAATTTCATGCTAACATTTATATCCAACTATCCAATTCATGTTTCATACAAAGGTCATACCAAACTCATCAACTCCAGCCCATACAATCAGATATTACATGCATATTCACATACTTCATAATTTAAATAGAGTAAACCAGTCAATCATACTACCAACAACAATTATGTGAGAAAACAACACGATTTGCGTCAGGTCTCGCTCAAGCTAGGAGCCCTCGCTCAGGCGAGAGGAGTGGTCTTGCTCAAGTTGTAGGCTCTCGCTTAGGCGAGACTGTGAACATAGGCCCTGGAAGATTTCGCGAGCTCTCGCTTAGGTGAGGCCATCTCGCTTGAGCGAGATGGTTTGTCGCTCAAAACTCAATTTTCCACTTGAGCGAGTGCTCAAGCAAAACCCCTGGGCGAGCTTCTGCTATTCTCACCTAGGCGAGACGAGGTCGCTTGGTCAAAAATAGTAGTTCTCATCCCCTATTCACTCATACATGACAACACCTCAATCAAAAAAAATATTAAGATCATTTTCATACGAACCCAAGCATCATCCAAGCATATTAATCACGAAACCAAAACAAAACAACCAACATACATAAAAAACGTGAAAAACCCTAGCTTCATTTACCTCAACGAAAGATACTGCGAAGGGCTGTAGGCACAAGTAGAAAGCACAGAACTCCAAGAACAATTTTGTGAGCTGGAAACAATAACACCGGAGCAAGGATAGGTTACTACGGTTAGCCCTAGTTGGAACCACGAAACTCAAACTGGAAAAGAAGGAGCATGAGTTGAAAAACAACTTACGTGAAGCAGAAAATGGTTGAGCTAGCTTAACAAGGATTGAGACCAAACCCTAGTAGAGCGTGGATGCTGTTCTAAGAGAGGGTAAGGAGCTATTTTCTAGAGATGAGCAGAATGAGAGTGTTAGGGTTGTTAAGGGGTTTTGGGCACCCCTATGGTCCAGCCTTAGGCCCAACAATTAGGACAGCCTTTAAAGATTGGGGCAGAAAAATAAGTGGGCCTTACATTCTTCCTAACAACAAAAATTTTCGACCTCAAAAATGAAGACTTACCAGGAAAACAGATGCCAATGTGACTTCCTCATATCCTCCTCTAACTCCCAAGTAGAGTCACTTGTTCTCCGGTTCCAAATGACCTTGACAAGACTAACTGATTTTCCCCGACGTTCTTCAACTTGGCTATCCTCCAAAGCAACGAGTGGTACTTCCATCGTAAGATCCTCCATTATTTGTACATCCTCGGCTTCCAATACATGAGATGTGTCAAACACGTACTTCCTCAATTGCGAGACATGAAATACCAGCTGAAGATTAGCCAACTAGGAGGGAGAGCGGTCTCATAAGCCACTGGCCCTATTGATGAGTCATTATTTTCCTTCATTCCATTAGCCTTTGTGTACCCATTTGACAGTTGTTCAGTACTTAATTGTTTGGATTAATTCCACATTATTTGGCCTAATTTTTTGTTTTTTTATTATTTTTAGGTATTTGGGTGAAGCAATTTTGGAGCTTGGATATTAATATTCAGTTGAAGAGAGTCGCCACATCATCGCCACATCATTTTCATGTCATCTGAGTGAAAGGGCCAACATTAGAGGCCCAAGAGTGGCATTTTTGTAATTCTGAGTGGCAGAGTGTCAATTTTGTAAATATGAGTGGCATATTTGATGTGACCACGAAATTAGGTCTTCTCCTTCATGCAACAATCGCATTCTTCTCTTCTCCACTCCTTAAAACCTCCATTCTCGTGATCTCAAGCTTTGGTGGACGTCCATGGAGTTTTTCCACTCATTTTTGATGTTTTTGCACTAGTTTTTGTCATTTCTCTGCACATTTGACAGAACCCAATGCGGGATTTACGTTTTGAATGCATTTGGTGGATTGGGCATCTCGTTTTGTAGATTTTATTGACTTGGAACAACACCCATTGATGGTGTAACATCCCGTCAGGATATTACTAATTTTTAATAAAATAAAGAATAAAATTAATAACACAGCATGTAATAATACCTCATTTTCCCAAAATGCGAGAAAATTTAAAATTTATTAAATAAGTAAACAATGTTCATAACCATCAGTCACCAAAACCAAAATCAAATGTTATAATAGCACCCATCAAGGTTTAACAAATACAAAAATCGCCAATTACAAGAAGATAGGGGCGAGCTTAACAAATAATACATGTAAAATCAATACATCATATATAATACATTTATATTCACTCATGTCCAAACATCCTTAAAATACCAAATATTATAATCGCACCATACTTTCGTGTTCTACCTCTCATAGTGATTACTTCAAGGTGACTTGCTGCCATACCTATCGGCCAGAACCGATAGAGCACGTGCGGGAAACAATGCTATGGATCATACACCATAACGCCAGGTAGAGTTCCCATATACGGACATAGTTCGCATCGTCCCAAGACTAGCAAATTCGTCAGCCAACAACTGAGGAGGGCAATCTATCCGGACCCATTTGTACTGGCCACAACCAGCACACTCATATCGGCCACACTCGCCAACCCGAGCCACAACTCAAGGGTTCCTCGTGTTCATCCGCCATCCCGAGCCACAACTCAAGAGATGCTATTCTGAGCCACAACTCAAGGAACACCAGCAATCCCACCTTTAAAGCACCACTAGAAGCCTTGTAGACCACAAATACGAAATCAAAATTCCAAGCTGCAGCAGTACAAATCGCCTGGTGGGGGACACGTGCCGCTAGGCGCTGCTAGCTCCCAAACCACCTGGCGAGTGTCGTATACCGCCAGGCGCACAACGCTTAAAAAATTCTCCTCGCTGCAGGTACCACCTAGCGGTATTACCCTCATCGTCGGGCGCCCACGTAACGGTGACTCCCTGTTGGATAGATATTGCCTGGCGCCACAGACCTGACCGCCAGGCATTGCGCTATCAGGCACTCTCTGATTTCCTCTCTACCGGGTGTTGTATCAGTACAACAATCTCTTCTGGTTTATGTTCTCTATCTCAGATTTTTCTCAATACTAATAAGTTTCTGCTACCAAATGTAAAACTTACCATATGATCAGGCCATATGATTTCTTAAGAATTCAGCCGACAAGAATGTACTCTAACCATTTATGTTCCCAATTCCAACAGTCCCTATTCTAAAACCTTATTATGAGCAGTACTTGAAACCCCAAGCTTAACAGAGTTGTTAATACCAATTAAAGTATTTTATTCATCACTCTAAGCACTAACAATTCTCTGATTAATAACTTGCTCTCAGGTTCTCTTTTCAAGGCTTACATATATGCTAAACAAACGCATCCTCCCATGCCCCTATCATATTAAATTCTTATACTCACTATGACAATCAACTCACCCCATCAAAACCATACCATCTGATTGAACCAAATTTCAGCTTTTCCCCAAGGTATTGACAATTCTTGTGTTCTAGTATTCACATAACCTAACCCAACATACTTGACCACAATTGAAGTAGAACAACTCATGACCTCTTAATTCACGACCCCAATTTACTCATAATGAACTAATTCTTTCCAGATCAACTACCTAGCCCCTCAACATTCATCTCATCAACGCAGCATTGTAACTTTCACGTCGATGCCTGACGGCAAGCTGTGTGCTGCTAGGCGGTACACACCATCTGCCAAACTCCAGATTCTTTTCCAAAACCCGTGCCCCTACCACTTATCCTTCTTTGCTAATTTCCATCATTCTCCATTCAGATTCAAACACATTCAAAGTAACCCAAAACCTAGTCACATTAATCATCAATTTCTGCTGCAATTCATAACATTCAGTGTTAAATCATACCGTAGGATACCACAACATTCAACCATAAAAGGATTTCATAGTACTTTATCACATTGGCACTCGACCTTCTGGATTTCTACAATATAACAACTTAAATCATCAACCATTCAGTGGTACCACATTTTTCCCCGATCAGAGTCACTCTAGAACACACGAAACACCAAAACCGAGTCAATTTGACTCACGTCGCCTGGCGGGTATTCATCACGGCCAAGCAGTTTATCACAAAACCCAGAAACTGGGTTGCAGGTTTATGGCACCTGGTGGTACAGGGATTCACCGCCAAGCGGTTCCTCAGGGAACCAAGAAATACACTAAACTGCCATGTGTTGCCTGGCGGCTATGAACAGCCCGCTAGGCAGTTTTTGGAAATTTTCCAGAAACGCACAATTTCATAAAATTTAACAGATATACACCTCCAATGGTTCATGCTTTCATACAGAATAAATAAATACATGAAAAGAAGCGGGTTCAGCTCCCCTAACCTGGTTTCCTTGTTAAAAGTTTGAGAATTCCACTAAAGTTCCTCTTCGCTCACCCAAAGTCCTCTTAGTTCTTCTTCCAATCAGCCATAATTCTGCACTCAAGCCTCACCACTCTCCAATTCTCGTGCTCTATTTTCTAAGTGCACATATAACTTGCCAAAGCCCTTCTCCTTACCTCACTTTGGCCTTTTAAAGGTGTCTTAAAGCTAGGTAATAACACAAAAACGAATCTAAGGCTTAATGGTGATGTTTATTGTCATTCATGGACCCTTTATGATCCGTTTCTCAGCCCCCCTTGGCTGCTATTTTCTCTAGGGTTTACGTTAACCCTTCACCTTCATGCCAAAGCCAAAAATAGCAAAAAGAATATTTAATTTGGGTTTCTCCCAGAGTTGAACCCACAACTATGCAATGCAAAATCAATGCCAAACCATCATGCCAATTCATGTTTCATGCTAACAATCATAATCCAATTATCATATTATTTCACAGCATGATTAAGCTATATTAAAATACAACAAAAATAACTCCAAATTGACATACATAGGACTTGAACCCAAGTCCTCTCACACAAACCAAGTACTCTCAACCACTTGAGCTAGTACTTTTCCATGTCATACTCATCATAATTTAATGTCATAAATGATTTTCCCACCCACATTTATTAATTAATTATTTAATTAATTAATTAAATTCTACGAGTCTTACATATGGGATTTTCGGTTTTTATATGATAACAACGATTTTGGTTCATTTAAGGCTTTCAAAAGCTGTTTTGTTCTTGAGTTTTCGTTGCAGAATTTGCAAACTAGGGTTTATGATGTTCTATTTTATCGAATTCAGATTTGAAGTGTTTAATTGCTCCATTTCCATGTCTTGCTAAATTCTTGTATTGACTCCTTGATCAAAAATGCAATGAAGCTTTGAGGTTGTGCTTGTTTTATGAAATTTGCCATGTCTTTGTTTTGAATTCGTGGAATGCATGTGGTGAATCTGTTAATGCTTAATTTACAGAGTAATTGCATACGTTTGGGTTAAGATATGTTCATGCTTAATGTATGTAGCTTGGCTGTCATGAATTTAAGGATGTGTGGATTGCTTAATTGCATAATGAAGCTGGATTGTAATTTTCGCTTAGTGAATTATTATCTAGTGGATTGAGAGAAGGCAGAGTTGGTGTTAATTTGGTGGCCTATGATAAGTGAAATTGTGTTTGAATCAAGGATGTCAATACGTTTTTAACCACTGTAGCATTTAATTTAATCTGTTGAGTAACATACTGAATCTGCCAAACCCCCCTTGTGTTATTGTTTTTGTGTTCATCTGGAAATTGAGGCTTTGAACAAGAACATTGATCGTTGGGAGATGACTTGGTTCAACTATCACATACTACATTTTAAGTGTTTTAATTTGGTGGGGTACGACCTCTATCAAATTTGGCGTTGTTGCTGGGGACCAATCGTTTTGTTCAAAGTAAAATTTTCAGTGTGTTTGTTGGTGTGTTGGTGTTTTAGTGTGTGTGTAGTTCAAGTGTGGTTGAGTTGGTATATGTTCATTGTGATGTTATTTTTTTGTTTAGTGCTTGTTTCCGTTCTAGTGTGTTTTGTGTAGTGTGCGTCTTGTTTGTGTTGTAGTAGAGTGAATAGTGCCGCGGCGCATGAATAGTGTCAATTCTAGTGTAGTGAATAGTGCATGAATAGTGTCCGATTCTGGCATTTAACTTGTGGATTTTTGTTCTGGTAGCTATGATGCTTGTTTTGACTTGAAAATTCCCCCCCCCCCCCACTTCTAAGACATTGAACTTGATGGGAAAAATAGCTGGAGCAGTTGGTATGGTCTGAGTTGACAGATTCAAAAAAATTGTGGACTGATTTTTAGTGAAACTTCAAAGGACCATAACTTTTGCTTTGGTTATCAGAATCAACATTATTTTATATGCATTTGGGGTGGAATTTAATTCCTACCTTATCGGACCCGCTTTGTCGGTTTGCAAACTCAGATTCTCCAGAAAATGCCATTTTCTATATTTCAGCAATGTGTTTTGTGATTTTTCTTCATTTTTCCCACTTTTGAAAAAATTTTATAAATACTTGCACTTTGGGTTTTGATCTGATTTTTTTTGTGGTTCTGTTTGAGCACTCAAAGGACAATCCTACCAATTTTCAAGTCATTTGGAGTTCGTTTGAGTATACTTGTAGTTATATCTTATGTTATGCCAATATCACTAGAATTAATGTATTTTGGTGTATGACTAGGGGAAACACAAGTGAATTATGACCATTTCACCCTGAGATTGATAGGACATTCCATAGAGGACGTAGGCATCTTAGGAATCCATCTTTGCATGCTGAATATTCAGTGACTTTTCTTGACTCTTCTGATTCTCATCATACTCCTCACACTCCTTATTCTTTGCATTCTAAGCATATTGTTTATTCTGAGCATTGTGATTTTCATACTCATAACATGGCTCAACCTCCTCCACCTCATGAAAGGACCATGAGTGAGCTCACTGCACCAGAGTTCACCTATGATAGTTTATGTCCCGAGGAGGAAGTTCCATATGTGTTAAAAACTAGATTAATACACTTGTTGCCAAAGTTTCATGGCCTTGCAGGTGAGGACCCATGCAAACACTTGAAGCAGTTTCATGTCGTGTGTTCCACCATGAAGTCTGCAGATGTTCAGGAGGACCATGTGTACTTGAAGGCTTTTCCTCATTCGTTGGAGGGTAATGCGAAAGACTGGTTGTACTACCTTGCACCCAGGTCTATCACGAGTTGGGATGACCTGAAGAGATTGTTCTTTGCCAAGTTCTTCGTAGCTTCAAGGACAACAACCATAAGGAAGGAAATTTCTGGCATCAAGCAACAATCTAGGGAGACCCTTTATGAGTTTTGGGAGAGGTTCAAGAATCTCTATTCAAGTTGCCTTCAACATCAAATCTCTGAACATCTCCTTCTGCAGTATTTTTATGAAGGCCTGCACCACATGGATAGAAACATGATTGATGCCGCAAGTATTGGTTGTAACATCCCGTCAGGATATTACGGATTTATAAATAAAATAAAGAAAATAAATTATCAGCGCATTTAATAATACCTCATTTTCCCAAAACGCGGGAAAATTTAAAACTTTATTAAACGATCGAATAAAGTTTATAAGTACCAAAATCATAATGTTATAAAATTACCCATCAGGGTTTACATCAGTTTCCAAAAGTAATAAAGAAAACGTAAGAATTCCCCAAGTCTAACCCCTCTCCACGTCTAAGCATCACTTGAGCCACCTGCATCAACAACATCTGCTCCCGTGTAGCGCGTACACGATCATCGCCACACACACGAAGATAGGGTGAGCTTAACAAATAAACCACATATATAAAGTTACAAAAATATAAGCATATAAACTCATGTGACTGTACATAACATAAACATCTCACATTGTCTCATTCCTTAATTCCTACCATCTGACCCCCAATCAGAGTATTCGTGTTCTACAATGTCTAAGGATTACTTCAAGGTGACTTGCTGCCATACCTATCGGTCACAACCGATAGAGCACGTGCGGGAAAACATGCTACGGATCATACACCGCAACGCCAGGTAGAGTTCCCATATACGAACATAGTCCGTATCGTCCCAAGACTGCCAAACTCGTCAGCCAACAACTTAGGATGGCAATCTATCTGGACCCATCCGTACTGGCCACAACCAGCACACTCACACCGGCAACACTTGCCAACCCGGGCCATAACTCAAAGGTTCCTCATGTTCATCCGCCATCCCGAGCCACAACTCAAGAGATGCTATTCTGAGCCACAGCTCAAGGAATACCACGTGCTTAACCCTTATCCCAAGCCACAACTCCAGGGATACGTTCCGAGCCACAACTCAAGGAACACCAGCAATCCCACCTTTAAAGCACCACTGGAAGCCTTGTAGACCACAAATACGAAATCAAAATTCCAAGCTGCAGCAGTACAAATCGCCTGGCGGGGGACACGTGTCGCCAGGCGCTGCCAGCTCCCAGACCGCCTGGCGGGTCTCGCGTACCGCTAGGCACACAACGCCTTAATTTTCCTCTCGCCATCGCGACCGCCGGGCGGAACCATTTCTGCCACCAGGCGCACACCACCTCGAGACCCCACTGTTGTCTCGCTACCGCCTGGCGGTTCACATCCCACCGCCAGGCGCCGTGACAGTACAACACTTTCTGGTTTTTCTGCCCATGTCTTATACAATTTCTTACCTCATTTCTACCTATTCAATCCCCTGTATCATATACTTACGAGATTACTATCATTAGTGAGGTCCAATCCTCAACTTCTTATCTTGGTAGCAGCACCCATTCAATCAAAACATTAAACTCCTCCCTTCTTAACTCATTAATACTCCTAGATTCTTTACACTTAAGTTGTTGCCAAGTCCACTACGCATGTTTGAGCTCTCATTCCCGATAATTGGTTAATTCTTTAAACCCCCTCGCACCCAACTATTTTACTATTCAGAATCAGTATTACCTCACAATAAAGGAAGACCCCTATTATTTAATATCACTACTTCCTAAGGCAATTCTCCCCCTTGAGACGCATGCACGACTCCCTCATCAACCTTCCCAAATACCACGAAAATTTCCACCTATTGACCCCAATCCAACAGAACAGAATCCCTCCTCAGCGCACAACACCTCAGCCTGGAGTATTTCTGCCACTGCGCGGGCGCCTGGCGGCCAGCCCATGTGCCGCAGGTGGTGCTTGCCATCTGGGTTTTTTCCAGATTTTTCTCGCATCCAAAACCCCACCATTTCTCCACCTCTGTGAATTTTCACTACACGTAATCCAGTTCAAGTACAATCACAACGACTCCATATTTTAATTATACTGATCCTTATTCCTATATCGAGTTCACAGTAATTCAATTCAAATAGCAATCCAAGATAACATACCTTCAACCCTAAACTTACACACTGTTCCATTCAATTAAGCCCTTAATTAGGTGTCCATACCTACTGTTGGTTAACATTATCCCCTTTTACGGTTCCCCATTGACTTTTGCCCCGATTAGATTTAGCCTAGAACCCCAGAAAACCCAAAACGGGAGAAATGGCCCCGCGTCGCCTGGCGGTTCAACCAGCCCCGCCAGGCGCTTCATCCGCAAACCCAAAAATTAGTATAAATCCTAAGCGTCGCCTGGCGGCCGGGAGTGTGCCACCAGGCGGTTCCCTTCTCAGAACCCCAAAACAGTGCAGAACAGATGAGTCGCCTAGTAGTGGTTCATCACCCGCTAGGCGGTTTCTTGAAATTTCCCAGAAACACAGTATTTCAAGATTTCAACAGTTCATAGGCACCCCAATTAGCATACATCACATCATAATATTGGTTGAAGCAAAAACAGTAGAGTCCAGCTCCCCTAACCTGGTTTTTCCTTCGTTTAAGCTTGATGATCAAAATTCCTCCCTACGCCAATGGTTCCCTTAGCCTTCTCACAATTCAGTCCCTAAAATCCCTCTCAATCTCACAAGCTCTCAGATTTTCGTGCTCTCTCCCTGGGTATGTTTTCCAGCTTGCAAAACCTTCACTATTAACCTAGTTTTACCTTTTAAAGTGTGCCTAAAACTTAACTAAATGCCCTAGAATGAAAATTAATTATTAGGTGGTATTTTAATGTCATTCACCCCCTCCTTAAGGCCATTTTCCAGCCACCCCTCAGCTGCCATACCACTAGGGTTTTCCTTTCCACCTTTTCATATTCAAATCAAATCCAAAAATGCCAAAAATAAAGTTTAATGTAAGTTCTCTAAGGGTTGAACTCATAACCATGCAATTACCAAATCAATATCACACCATCATGCTAATTCATGTTTCATGCTTAACAAATCCAATTCAGACATCATATCATACCAGAACATAATTTCATAGTTTAAATAATAAAACAATAGCACAAAAGTTAGCATACATAGGACTCAAACCCAAGTCTTCTGACACAATCAAAGTACTCTCAACCATTTGAGCTAGTACTTTTCCACATCATACCAACCATAATTTAACGTCATAATTATTTCCCCTTCTGCATTTATTAATTAATTAAATTCTATGGGTTTTACATTGGTGCTCTTGGTAACATGATCCCACTTGCAGCCAGGCAACTAATCGAGAACATGGCTTCCAATTCTCAACAATTTGGAACAAGGAGTGATGCTATAACTATTAGAGGAGTACATGATGTAAGGGCAACCAAATATACCAAGAAGTTGGAGAGTAAGATTGATGCTCTTACCACACTGGTCAATCACCTTGCTTCCAATTAGGGAGCTCTAGTTGCAAGAGTTTGTGGCCTTTGTACATCTATTGATCATTTTACAGACTCTTACACAGCATTGCAACAACAAGCTGCTACTTCTTCTACACTAGTGGATACTCTTCACGCCTATGCAGCTAATATTTTCAACAACAATAGGCCCCACCAACAACAATAACAAAACCATGATTTGTTAACAAACAGATACAACCCAGGATGGAGGAATCATCCTAATTTGAGATGGGGAAGCCAAGGCAACCAACACCAGCAAAACCAACAATTTCAAAATGTGCAGCCACCTCCACAACAAAGAGCTGCACCTGCACAAGCTGCTCCGGTTCCACTTATACCCACACCAGCTCCTACTGCAGCACCTGTACCTTCTTCTTCTACTTCATTAGAAGAGTTGGTTAGAGTGATGACACTTCAAAATATGCAATTCTAGCAGGAGACTAGGGCCTCAATCCAGACTTTGACACTCGTGAGCCTACACCTCAAAAGGAAGTCGACCTTGCCACACTTTAGAGAAAGCATGATGCTCATGCAGCTGGTCCTTCCACATCTGGTGTGACTTCTACGCCTTCCACCTCTACTATTACACCTTCCATACCTCTTCCTTTCCCTCCAAGAGCCATTCCAAGTAAGAAGATGGAAGAGGTTGACAAGGAGATCCTAGAAACATTCAGGAAGGTGGAGGTGAACATACCTTTGTTGGATGCCATCAAACAGATTCCCAGATATGCAAAGTTCTTGAAGGAGTTGTGCACACACAAGAAGAGGCTAAAGGGAAACGAGAAGATCAACATGGGGAGAAATGTGTCAGCATTGATAGGTAAATCTGTTCCTCAATTTTGAGAAAAGCCATTTCAGGGTAGAACAAGGCATAATATTGGGGCACATAATTTCGAGTTAGGGCATTGAAGTTGACCCTGCCAAGATTTCAATTATTTCACAATTGCCTTACCCCTCTTTTGTGCGAGAGGTTCGTTCTTTTCTTGGCCATGCAGGGTTCTATAGGTGTTTCATTCAGGACTTCAGTAAAAAGGCCCTTCCATTGTCTAACTTACTGCAAAAGGACGTTGACTTCATCTTTAATGAAGGATGCAAAGAGGCTTTTGATTGCCTTAAGAAGGCCCTGACCACCACTCCAATCATTCAGGCGCCCGATTGGACAGTCCCGTTCAAGCTGATGTGTGATGCATCCAACTATGCATTAGGGGCTGTTCTAGCTCAAAGAATTGACAAACAACCGAGGGTAATCTACTACGCCTCCAGGACATTAGATGCTGCCCAAGCAAACTACACCACAATAGAAAAAGGAGCTTCTTATGGTAGTTTTTGCACTTGAAAAGTTTAGATCTTATCTGCTTGGTTCTCCTATTATTGTGTTTACTAACCATGCAGCTCTTAAGTACCTATTGAAGAAGGCAGAATCAAAGCCTCGAATGATAAGATGGATGCTCTGGCTCCAAGAATTCGATTTGGAGATCCGTGATAGGAGCGGGGCATAAAACTTGGTTGTAGACCACCTGAGCAGGATTGAGAGGTCTACTAATGGTGCTTCCCCAATCTGGGATGACTTTCCCGATGAAAGTTTGTTGACACTCTCTACTTCTCCCTCACCTTGGTTTGCTAACATCGTGAATTATCTTGCTGCTTCTATTTTTCCTCCCCTAGCATCCAAAGCTCAATGTGATAAACTCAAGAGCGATGCTAGGTATTACATCTGGGATGACCCCTATCTGTGGAAAATGTGCATTGATCAGGTTATCAGGAGATGCATTCCGGACCATGAGATTGACTCGGTCCTTAAACTTAGTCATTCATCTACACCTGGTGGTCATCATGACACACAAAGGACAGCTCGCAAGGTGCTAGATTGTGGATTTTATTGGCCTACCATCTTCAAGGATGCGTGGAGGATTTGTAGCACGTGTGAGGAATGCCAATGAGAAGGAGGAGCCATTTCTTGGAAACAACAGATGCCTCAACAACCCATGTTGTTTTGTGAGGTCTTTGATGTTTAGGGTATAGATTTCATGGGCCCTTTTCCTGTTTCCTTTGGTTTTACTTACATCTTGCTTGCTAATGATTATGTTGCAAAATGGGTGGAAGCCAAAGCCACTAGAACTAATCATGCTCGAGTTGTTGTAGACTTTGTTAGGTCTCAGATATTTTGCAGGTTTGGAGTTCCTAGAGCTATCGTTAGTGACCAGGGCACCTATTTTTGCAATAGATCCATGGGGGTTTTGCTTCAAAAGTATAGGGTTGTGCACAAACTTTCTAATGGGCAAGCCGAGATCTCAAACAGAGAAATCAAGAGGATCTTGGAGAAGATTGTGCAGCCCAACAGGAAGGATTGGAGCAATAAACTTGAGGACGCTATTTGGGCTCACAGGATTGCTTACAAGGCACCTATAGGGATGTCTCCTTATCAGGTTGTCTTTGGTAAGCCATGCCACCTTCTCACTTGATCAAGCTGGTGAGGAAAGGAAGATGCAGTTGAACAAGTTAGATGAGATCCGTTTGGAGGTATATCAGAACTTTGTTCTACAAAGAGAAGACCAAGCGATTCCATGATAGCTTCATAGGTAGAAAGGAGTTCGTTGTTGGTCAGCAAGTGTTACTGTATAACTCTAGACTTGGACTCACGGGGGGTAAGTTACGGTCAAAGTGGATTGGCCCTTTTGTTTTTACTAATGTTTATCATTATGGTGCAGTTGAAATCAAAAGCCTGTCCACCGATAAGAGCTTCAAAGTGAATGGGTATCGTTTGAAGCCATTCCTCAGTAACCCTGCCTTGGTGGATACTGTTGTGGAGGAAACTTCCCTGCTTGACCGTACTTTTGTTTCACCATGATTCAGGGAGTTTTATTTCCCCTTCTTTACTTTTATTGCACTTGTACAAGTCTGTCTGTTGTTGTTTCCTTTTATTTGTTTCCTTTTTGTTAATTTGTGTTATGTTTTTATTTTCTGTTTGGGACACTCACTTCACTTTGGAGGATGAGTTGTTGGTTAGTCTGTGGATTGATATCCTTGCTTTCTCTTTGCATGTCAAGTTGCATTTGGAATTGTTTTACCCTGTGTGAGAATTTGAGCCACTCTCTGTTCTTTGTTGTATGATATATGCCTCTTGAATGCTTGCACAGTGGCCTTGGCTTGACTCTTTCCAATGTTTTTCTGATTCACATGCATGTTGGGATATGATTGAGGCAATTTTGTTCTGTGAGCCTATAGCCTGATGAGCCTACCTTGAATTTTTTCCGTTGATACCCCTTTTTGAGCCTACATACCCTTTCATTGTTCTACAACTCATTTCAAGCCCTTAGCCTGAAAAACCATGATTATTTCTACCTTAGAAAATTTTAGAGCTTTGGAATTGTTTTGGGAATGGGTGCTCAATTAAGTGTGGTCGAGCACAACAAGTGTGGTTGTGCGCGCACTTGTTGTTGGTTCTTGGAATTGCTCATTTGTATACCTAGGTGGGATTTCAAAATTTTTGTTTCTCTACATGTTCTTTGTGTTTAAAAAAAATAAGAAGAGAGAAAACAAAAAAAAGAAGAAAAGAAAATAAAACAAAGAATAAAAATAAAAGGAGTTTGGATTTGAGCATTGTGTGAGAACCAAATTTGGAAGTGTTGGTGTTTGGGAGTACTTTCATGCTTGATTGAGACTTATTCCCCACAACTCTTCTATTTCCTTTTTTTCTTAGCTACTTATCCATATGTTCCACACCTTGTCCTCAACCCCATTACAACCTTGAAAAGCCCTTCTGATCTTGACCTGTGTAACACCCCCGGATCCTCTTGGGCTTACCAGGCATCCCACCTACCACCCTCAAACCGGTTGTGTTAGGTCTGCAGCTCAATACACCCCAACCCATCACCCTTCTCCGTCCATTCATACTGGGTGGGTTGTTGCCAGTGGGAATCGAACCCCCAACCTGACCTTTAACACCTCTGGCTCACCAGCAGATGCTACCAATTGTGCTGCAGCGCAACTAGTAGCATTTGCTGGTGAGCCAGAGGTGTTAAAGGTCAGGTTGGGGGTTCGATTCCCACTGGCAACAACCCACCCAGTATGAATGGATGGAGAAGGGTAATGGGTTGGGGTGTATTGGGCTGCAGACCTAACACAACCGGTTTGGGGGTGGCAGGTGGGATGCCTGGTAAGCCCAAGAGGATCCGGGGGTGTTACAACCTGCATGTGTTTTGGTTTGGTTGTTGGTTCTAGAGGCTTGCCAAGTCTGTTTGATGTTTGTTTTTCAGGGGTGCTTTGAGAGTAAACAGTAGCCTAGAGATTTGAGTGATACAATGCATATTTTGTGAGGTTATGTTGATTTCAATTCTCTCTTTGAGCTGAATTGAGTACTTGACATGTTTTGAACTGCTTGGATGATGTTCATGGATACCTAACAGCTTTTAATCCTTCTGTGTTGGATGTGTTTCCATTTGTCTGTGTTGAGTCTGTTTGTCTTGTGTCTCTTCTCTCTTGTTATGTTTGTGATGTCCTTGCTTTGCTTTACTCTTTAATTTTGCCCAAGAATGCAAAAGGGTAAGTGTGGTCGATTTTAATGAGTCATTATTTTCCTTCATTCCACTAGCCTTTGTGTACCCATTTGATAGTTGTTCAGTGCTTAATTGTTCATCTTTAGTGTATTTTCATCTACTGGGCTTTATTGGGCCACTATTCCAAATTTGGACTAATTTCACATTATTTGGCCTAATTTTTTGTTTTTTAATTATTTTTAGGTATTTGGGTGAAGCAATTTGGGAGCTTGGACATCAATATTCAGTTGAAGAGAGTCACCACATCATCGCCACATCATTTCCACGTCATCTCAGTGATGGGCCAACATTAGAGGCTCAAGAGTGGCATTTTTATAATTTTGAGTGGCAGAGTGACAATTTTGTAAATATGAGTGGTAGATTTGATGTGACCACGAAATTAGGTCTTCTCCTTCATGCAACAGCCGCATTCTTCTCTTTTCCACTCTCTAAAACCTCCATTTTTTTGCTCTCAAGCTTTGGTGGATGTGCATGGAGTTTTTCCACTCGTTGTTGATGTTTTTGCACTAGTTTTTGCCATTTGTATACACATTTGATGGCACCCAATGCGGGATTTACGTGTTGAATGCATTTGGTGGATTAGGCATCTCGTTTTGTAGATTTTATTGACTTGGAACCACACCCATTGATGGGATTTTCGGTTTTTATATGATAACAACGATTTTGGTTCACTTAAGGCTTTCAAAATCTGTTTTGTTCTTGAGTTTTCGTTGAAGAATTTGCAAACTAGGGTTTATGATGTTCTATTTTATTGAATTCAGATTTGAAGTGTTTAATTGCTCCATTTCCATGTCTAGCTAAATTCGTGTATTGACTCCTTGATGAAAAATGCAATGAAGCTTTGAGGTTGTGCTTGTTTTGTGAAATCTGCCATGTCTTTGTTCTGAATTCGTGGAATGCATGTGGTGAATCATTTAATGCTTAATTTACAGAGTAATTGCATACGTTTGGGTTAAGATATGTTCATGCTTAATGTCTATAGCTTGGCTGTCACGAATTTAAGGGTGTGTGCATTGCTTAGTTGCATAATGAAGCTTGATTGTAATTTTCACTTACTGAATTATTATCTAGTGGATTGAGAGAAGGCAAATTTTGTGTTAATTTGGTGGCCTATGATAAGTGAAATTGTGTTTGAATCAAGGATGTCAATACGTTTTTAATCTTTGTAGCATTTAATTTAGTCTGTTGATTAGCATACTGAATCTGCCAAACCCTCCCTGTGTTATTGTGTTATATTCATTTGGAAATTAAGGCTTTGAAGAAGAACATTGGTCGTTGGGAGATGACTTGGTTCAACTGTCACATACTGCATTTTAAGTGTTTTAATTTGGTGGGGTACGACCTCTATCACCTATCCTTCTCGAGATCTGATAAGGGCTAAGGAACTTAGGAGCAAGCTTCCTTGAGCGGAGAGCCCTTCCCATACCAGTGGTTCGGGTCACCTTCAAGAACACGTGATCTCCAACTGTGAATTCCAAGGGTCTCCTCCTACGGTCTACATAAGCCTTTTGCTTACTCTAAGAGGCTTGCATCCTATCGCTCACCATTGTCACCTTGTCGGTAGTCTGTTCCAATAACTCCAGCCCAACAAACACTGCTTCCCCATCTTGGTACCAATACAGAGGGATCCTACACTTCCTACTGTAAAGAGCCTCATATGGCTTCATGCCAATACTTGCATGAAAACTGTTGTTGTAGGTGAACTCTATCAAAGGTAAAACTTCGTCCCAAGCACCTAGATGATCCAGTACACATTTTCTCAATAAGTCCTCAAGCGATTGAATCGTCCTCTCAGACTAACCATTAGTCTAGGGATGATATACTGAACTCATGGTTAGTTTGCTACCTAAAGCACTCTGTAGCGTCTGCCAAAACCGTGAAGTAAACCGCGAATCTCTATTTGAGACTATGCTCAAAGGTACTCCATGCAATCTCACAATTTATTTAATGTACAGCTGGGCCAACTTGGCCATAGACATCCTTAGATTCATTGCCAAGAAATGAGCACTCTTGGTCAATCGGTGCACTATAACCTAGATCGTATCATGACCTCTAAATGTTCGTGGCAAATGGGTTACAAAGTCCATAGCTATGCTATCCTATTTCCACACTAGTATGTCCAAGGGCTATAGAATTCCATCGGGTCTTTGATGCTCTACCTTCGCCTTCTAACATGTCAACTAGGCAGACACGAACTATGCCACATCCTTCTTCATACCTTGCCACCAGAAGGTCTCATTAAGATCTTGGTACATCTTAGTCATGCCCGAATGCAAACTAAGATGACTTTTATGCCCTTCCTCAAGGATTAACCTCTTTACCTCAGCATCATCAGGCACGCACACCCTACCCTCAGCATCATCAGGCAAAATCCTTCGCTTCATCTGATCCAAGCTGTTCTACCAATCTTTTCAAACTGACATCCATCGACTGTTTCTCCTTAACCAAGTTTAGAAAGTCACTAGATATAGAAAGTCACTACATGTAATGAGATTGAATCCCAACTCCACATGTAACTTCATATCTTTGAATCTTTCTAGCAACTCCATCTCCATGATCATAAGGTGTGTAATATGCATTATCTTCCTACTCAAGGCATCTGCCACCACATTTGCCTTCCCCGGATGATATAGCAGTTCGAATCATAGTCCTTCAAGAATTCCATCCACCTCCTTTGCCTCATGTTCAGCTCTTTCTGATCAAACAAATATTTGAGGCTCTTTTGATCACTGAACACGCGAAACTGAGCACCGTAGAGATAGTGCCTCGAGATCTTCAAGGCGAACACTATAACTGCCAACTCTAGGTCATGAGTGGGGTAATTTCTCTCATGCACTGATGAAGGTTTAATCCCTACCAATGATGATGGCCTATGGCACATGCTTAGAAGAAAGGGAGTTCCTTTATCCCTTCCTTTGCTTTTATTTTCTTTAGTTTAAAATTCCATTAAGTTGGCTTGGTTGACTATTTTTAAGTTGACTTGTTGACCTTGACTTTGGGTTGACTTGTTGACTCAAAAGATTAGCTTAACCTTAAACTAACATGCTAATAAATTCCTAAATTTTCTTTTGTAGGAGGACGACCACATAAGAGACACATGGCATCCTAAGGAAGAGAGAGAAGGAACAAGACTTTCTAGAAGCATCTAGAGAGGGGAGGCCTACATACCTTGGACACCAAGTCTTTTTTTTTTAGAAAGTTCTAGAACCCTCCTTTGGGAACCTTGGCCATGAAGACTTGCCACCTACATGGCTTGGAAAAAAATTTAGCCATGTGCACCCTAGGATGACCTACTTGCTAGAACATGCTAGGTTTCTTTTGTAATCCTTTTAACCTAGTTGTTTTGCGAAGGGGCCCTTAGACTTGTCTATTTAAGGGGACCTCTAACACTTGTAGAGGGGTTAAACATTTTGGAGAAAATATACACTTTGTGTTTCAACCTTTTGTAAGAGCATTCCTCCTTGGGGAGTGGAGTTCTTTGAAGCCTTATCTTACCTTGGCAAGTGGCGGCACACACCACTCATCATCAAGGTTGCCATGGCTTCTTCTAACCTAGCCTTGTAGTGGCGTGAATCCTCCATTCCTCCCCTTTCCCTTGCTTTTGTTTTTATGTTTCTTTACTCTTCTTGGTTTATATTGTTTCTATTATATGTTTTTCCTTTTGGTTTCTTACTCTCCATTAATCCATTCTCCTCCTCGTTAGAACCTTCGAAAGGAACCTTCACATCTAGATAACTTGCTATCTTAATATCCAGTGGGGATTTCCTTGGTTTTCTTAATCAATCATCACCATATTCATTAATCTTCTAAAAGGAACAAGATAATCCTATATCATGCACCTTAAGTTGTCTTGAAGTATATGCCACCGCCTTCTTCTCTTGCATCAACACACAGCCAAGCCCTAGGTGAGAGGCATCACAGTAAACCTCAAAGGGTTTACCAACATCAGGGATCACTAGCATTATAGCACTCGTTAACCTTTGCTTAAGTTCTTGAAAGCTTTCCTCACACCTATCCGTCCAAGCAAAAGGTTAGTCCTTCCTGGTAAGCTATGTCAAAGGTGCCACTATCTTGGAGAATCCTTCTATGAATCTCCTATAGTAGCCAGCTAAACCCACGAAGCTTCTTATCTCTGTTACTGACTTGGGACTTTCCCACTTAACCACCGCCTCCCACTTCACCGTTATGCCCTATGCAGATATCACATGCCCAAAAATTGCACTTCATTCATCCTGAATTCACACTTGGACAACTTAGCATATAGTTGCTTCTCCCGCAGAACACTAAGGACCAACCTCAGGTGTTCTGCATGTTGCATGTTCCTCTTGAGTGCTGGAGTACATGAGTATGTTGTCTATGAAGACTACAACAAACATATCTAAGAATGGCCTGAAGATCCTATTCATTTAGTCCATAAACACAGCTGGAGCATTGGTCACACCAAAAGGCACAACCACGTACTCGTAGTGTCCATATCGGGATCTAAAGGTTGTCTTTTGTACATCATCTGCATTTACCAAGATCTGGTGATACCTCGATCACATATCTATCTTAGAAAACACCGACGCTCCATACAACTGATGCATCAGATCATCTATCCTTGGAAGGGGGTACTTATTCTAGATCGTCTTCTTGTTCAACTACTTATAGTCCACACACAAACGTGAACTCTGTTGGTATCACGTAACAGAATGTTTAAGCGTTTGGACAAAACCAAGAGGGGGTGAATTAGTTTTAAGTAATAAAATTAATACGTTAAAAATTTTCCAAAATTTTACCGATTAATTTAAATATCAATTCCTTTAAAAGCAATAGAAGATAAAATATAGAAATAGAGAAGAAGATTGAACACAAGTATTTATACTGGTTTAGATAAAAAAATCCTACGTCTAGTTGTTAATGTCTGCTAATAAAGAGATTAACTCAATCATTAACAAATATCAGATTACAATCAGATAACAAAAGAATAAGGAAAGAAAACACCTCTCTTGAAGACACAAGAGATGAACACCATTCTCTGAATCACACAGAGAAACTTGACCTTAGCTTTCCTAGTAACAACAACAACACTCAATCTCCTAGAAAACCCTCTTAGGAAAACTTATCACTCTACCCACACTAGGTTTTTCAAAGCTCTTTTGAGAACACTCAGAGAACTCTCTTTGCAGTCATAGCACTAGCACTCTAGCTTCTCAAAAAGGTGAGTTTGAAGTAACTCTGATGTTCCTTAAATAGGGGTTCCAAAAATTAGGTGAAAAACTGAACAGTCACATTCAAACTAACAAGGATAATCGATTATCATTAGTGATAATCGATTATTCCAGTGTATTTTCTGAAAACAAAACTTAGAGCAGATAATCGATTATTAGAGGTGATAATGGATTATTCTAGTGCTTTTTTGAAAAATTGGACTTAGTTTAGGATAATCGATTATCCTAAGTGATAATCGATTATCACATTGGTTTTTCGAGAAATACCTGAATTTTGATCTTGTTGTTGATTTTAAACTATTCTAAGTATAATTTAAAAGATAACTTTAAACGTAAAAATACATGTTCTTCATAATGACTTTCACATGGCTTTTAGGCTTCTTTTATCATGATCAAAATCTTGTTTCAACATTTGACTTGTCTTTTGCTTTTGCCAACAAACTCCCATCCTTTTTCTTCACCAACAACACTGGTGCTCCCCATGGCGAAGTTCTGGGTTGAATGAACTATTTCTCCATCAACACTAGGCTGATTCCTAGCACCAGGTCAATAGAGAACTCCACTTCTCTACTTGGAGGCAACCTTGGTACTTCTTCTGGAAATACATCTTCAAACTCGTGTCTTACCGGTATAGTAGACGTCCCTTCCTCTTTCTCCACATCTAGATGTATGAAGATTAAGAAGCATTGCGCGCCATCTTGTATCTCCTTCATAACCCCGTGAGACGATAACAACTCAGGCTTCTCTGAGTTAGGGAACAATAACTTTTTCTCTCGGCAATCTATAAGAATGTGATTGGCAAAGAGCCAATCCATCCCTAAGATCACAAATCGACAGACCTAACTTTTTCACATAAGCATATGACTCAAAAGAGTGTGTCACTCCAGAATCATACAACACACAACATTTCATTCTAGCTATCACACAACAACCCATAACCAGGTTACTTGAGCATGCTACCTTTGTTCCTGTCATTGCATATACTAGCTTGCTGCCTGAGGCCTATTGCCTCCTCTCCTTTGTTGATTTTGTGCCAGAGTTTGAACTAAGGGTCGTGTCACCGCCCTCACAAGGGTGGGGAAATCCTTGCCAAAGTGGCCTTCCTTGCCAAAGTGGCCTTCCTTGCCAAAGTGGCCTTCCTTGCCACAGTTGTTGCACCTTCTGAAGCCTTCTAATTGAGGACACACACTCCTCGGGTGCGGTCCTCCACACCAGAAGCACTACACTTTGTTTTGCTGGGAAGGGAAACCCCTAGACCCTTGAGATTGGGGGTGCGGCCTATCGTATGGTTTCCTCATCTCTTCATGCCTCGATTTGGACCCAAACAGTCCACCAACCCTTTGCTGATGTGGGCGTTGACCTTCCACCTCAACCTTCATCTTTTCCATAACCCTAGCCTTCTCCACCAAGGTTGCAAAATCCTTGATGGATAGTGGGGCAACCATCAGAAGAATGTCTCGCCTGAGGTCGTTCTCAAATTTTCTGCATCGCCACTCCTCATCAAGTGGCATGGTCTAGAAGTGGCTAAGGTGCTTGAACTTCTCTGCATACTCAGCCACAAACTTCACCGGGTGGTGCTTCAAGAAGTCTTCCAAACTCCACTCCCGGACTGGAGGTTGCGACTTACGGCCGTAGATAGGGGTAACTGTCCTGTTCTCCTCCAATTGGTAGAGGGCCTCCATGTGTTGTTTCTGAGCATCCTCAGTAACCACTCTTGCAGCCTCCATCTGCTGCATCACCAATTGATGGTGCTTCAATGATGTTGCCTGGCGCTGCATCGATGCCTCATGTTGTTGCATCATAGCATTACTCTGCTGAGTCAGAGCTGCCATCATAGCTTATATCACCCTAGCGATGTCTAGAGCGTCACCTTGAGAAGATTGAGGATTTCTACGTGGAGGTGCCATGTCACTGGCACACAGGAAAACCATTAGTCAGACTTGACCAGACAAGAAACTCAGCCAATGACACTAGAAAGACACAACGAAAGCTAAGTAGGCAAACAAGTCTACAGACTCTAAGGAACGACCGGCTCTAATACCATAAATGTAACGTCCGATTTAAATAATGACATAATTAAATGAATCATCACACATAATAATAAAAGGGCATTGTCATGGATTTTTAAAGTCACTACTTCCAGTTATCCAAGAATAAATTAGGAAAGAAACCAAGGCACACCAAGATGCCATTAACAATACGAAGAAAAAAGGTTTAATAATAACCAGAATATATGGTCAAAGAGCAAGGCAATACATGGGCTACAACCCTAAAAGAGAACTCAGAAAGGCGGGGTCCGACCAAAGACAAGCTAAGCAGCAAAATCTCCATCACCCTGATGACCACGAGGAGTTCTCGCATCTGCTCACATCAATAAATTAATGATCATCGCAAAAGGAGAAAAACCACACATAAAACATATAACCAAACAGAAGGGTAAACTAGAGAGGAAAAAAATGTTTTATCATACAATTACACACAATTTTATAGCCAAAGATACATACATCAACCCAGCATGTGATGACCAACAAACAAGACACTAAGACTCAAGACACGATTATCCAGATACATATAATCAGTCGAATTCACTGGATGCTTACACTTGTGGTGGCCTCTACTACTATGCAGAGCCAATTGCCAATGGGTTTCACCTTACCACTTACAAGGTTAGCCTTCAAACATCTACGACCATTATCTTGCCAAAGACTAGGGCCTCTTGTTACTCTCACCACTTGAGTCAGTACGCTCTAAGTGAGACTAATTGACTCTTTAGAGTGCCCGGATGCAATCCTTACTTGAATCCTTACCAAATTATATAATGAGGCACCACCATGAACCTTCGTGGAATTACGTCCTAATCATGAGAAACCACCGTGAACTCCCACTAACAGGGGTCATGGAATTACGTCCTGACCATGAGGCACCACCATGAAACCATCGTGGAATTACCTCCTGACCAATGAGGCACCACCATGAAACCATCGTGGAATTACATCCCTACCAATGAGGCACCACCATGAGATCTTACATAGAGATTCATGGAATTACGTCCTAAACCACCCAAAATCATGTCTCACCATCCACGCATAAAGTTATCATGCATATCAATTTCATGCCAACATTTATAACCAACCATCCAATTCATGTTTCATACAAAGGTCATACCAAACTCATCAACTCCAGCCTATACAATCAGATATTATATGCATATTCACATACTTCAAACTTTAAATAGAGTAAACCAGCCAATCATACAACCAACAACAATTATGTGAGAAAACAACACAATTTGCGTCAGGTCTCGCTCAAGCTAGGAGCCCTCGCTCAGGCGAGAGGAGTGGTCTTGCTCAAGTTGTAGGCTCTCGTTTAGGCGAGATTGTGAACAAAGGCCCTAGAAGGTTTCAGGAGCTCTCACTTAGGCGAGACCATCTCACTTGAGCGAGATGGTTCGTCGTTTAAAACTCAGTTTTTTGCCTAAGCGAGCTTCTACTATTCTCGCCTAGGTGAGACGAGCTCGCTTGGGCAAAAATAGCAATTCGCGTCCCCTATTCACGCATACATGACAACACCTCAATCCAAAACAATATTCAGATCATTTTCATATGAACCCAAGCATCATCCAAGCATATTAATCACGAAACAGAAACAAAACAACCAACATACAACAAAAACGTGAAAAACCCTAGCTCCCCATATCTCAAAGTAAGTTACTACGAAGGGGTGTATGCACAAGTAGAAAGCACACAACTCCAAGAACAATTTTGTGAGCTAGAAATAGTGACACCAGAGCAAGGACAGGTTACTATGGTTAGCCCTAGTTGGAACCATGAAACTCAAACTGGAAAAGAAAGAGCATGAGTTGAAAAACAACTTATGTGGAGCAGAAAATGGTTGAGCTAGCTTGACCAAGATTGGGACCAAACCCTAGCAAAGCGTGACTATTGTTCTAAGAGAGGGTAAGGAGCTGTTGTTTCAAGATGAGCAAAATTAGAGTGTTAGGGTTGTCTAGGGGTTTTGGGCACCCCTCTGCGCCAGCCTTAGGCCAAACAGATTATTGTAGCCCTTAAACATTGGTGCAGAAAAATAAGTGGGCCTTACACTAAACAATGACGACACTAGTTAAAGATAATTAATATGCATGGAATCCTACAAAACTGCATAGTTAAGTGTGATATTAAATAAAATATAAAGGTTATTATCTAAAAATTTAAAAGAGAATTTGTCTTTATAAAATCTGTTATATTCATTTATACTATTTTTAATTAATGTACTTAATTATTTCAAATTCTAAAGTAAGAATGATGGAACCAATGCACATTAATTATTCCTTAACCAATTCGTAAGGCCACTAGTTAGCATTCTCCTTTACTTTTTTAATTATTATCCATTTTTATTTATTATTGTATTAAATCAGTGTCATCATTGTTTCTAGATTTCTAAACCACCTTTTCAAAATTATAAATAAATATCAACAAATCGAAATACTAAAAAATGATGCACGCATATTTATTCAATAAATTAGTTGAACGTTCTTATTGAATCTGTTGGGTTTAGGATTTAAGGAGTGATTATGTCTGTAGTTCTGAATTTCAAATGTCATTATTATTTTTTATATAATTACTATTTATTTATTGATTGATTATTGATTATTTATCTATATTTATATTTACATTATTTTGTACCATTGTTTCAAATTTTTGAACAACTTTTCAGATTATAAATCTTCAATTCATTATTCAATCATATGCGGAAGATTGTATGTTGATTTCAAATTTTAAATTTTAAATTTATATTTTAAAAAAATTAAAGTTGTCAAAATAGGTAACCCGACTCGACCGATCATGGGTTGATCATTTAGTGAGCCAACCCAACCCAGCTCACTTATTAGCAAGCCAAAAAAATTTGAACCTGACCCAGCCCACCATGGGTTGGTGGGTTAAACGGGTTGGCTCACGAGCACACTTAATTAAAAAAGTACATTTTTTTTTTATTTTTTCAGTCAAAACTAAATTATAATTCTAATTAGAATCTAAATAAACTTTAATACAATCCAAATACAAACCAAAATCAAAAAAAATACAAATTATCTATGTGTTGGCTAAAAACAACAACTTAGCATGACTCAAATAAAAAACCCAACTTAACAGAAAACACTTGTGTGACCCTTTATTTGCGGGTTAGGTCACCAGCCCGGCTTACCACGGGTTCAAATCGAGTGAACCGGGTAAAAAATCAACCCGTATTAAAATTTGTAAAAAAATTTCAACCAACCCGGCCTGAATTCATGGTAAGCCGGGTTGGATCTCTAGTCCAACCCATTTTGACAACTCTAAAAAATATATAATTTAAATAATAATATCTCACATAAAAATATATTTATTAAATGTAATGTTACCTACAACATATAGATTTCTAAACTAACGAACCATAAAAGTCGTCATTTGTGGATTTCAATATCAATATCAAAATTATATCCAAAATATAAATCAAAATAAGAATCATATACAAAATCAGAATTATATTGAATTGAAATATTTAAATGTATACAACATTCACACATATAGATTCAAATTTATCAGTTTATATAATTTTCGCACTTAGGGTTCTTTTGTTGCATAATGAATTGGTAATATTATTTATATATTCACACCATATTATAAATAAGTATATTATAAACAAGAAACCTTACACTATTTCATTTCAAGTTTCTAAAATGGTGTTAGAATGCATTGCAAAGTGTTTTTTTTTAAATAAATTTCAAAATTATTTTTGTTCATGTGGAAACAATAACAAATTATTATAGGACTCAAATCTCATCTTACCCCAATCTTTGAACCTCTCAAACGGAAGCTTTTTGGCCTTGTTTGGCATGTGCGCATATCTTGATGCTTGATGGAACATTTTTGGGGTTACCTACAAAAAAGGCTCTGACGATCAAGTTAGCAAAAGCTCTCAAAGTCAAATATTAGTTTTTATAACTAATGAATTGCATACCTTTTATTGCTTAGGTCCACTCTTATTTATAGGAGATTAATCATATTTTACTAGTTCTATATTATGGGTTGGGCCTCCATTGGGCTCATATGGGCCTGATTAAGCCCATGCCTTAGGTTCCATGTTTACCTTACAGGTTTAACTATTTTATTTAAAGTTAAAGTAGGTGCGCTATCGGTTAAGGGAAGACCATGTAGTTTAGTGAATATGGTCGTCATGTAAGTGTTATTGTAAGTTCGAAAAGAAATTAGTTAGCGGTTTTTTAATAAGTTAGTGGTCCATCTATAAGTTAGTGGTCTATCTGTAAGTTAGTGGTCCAATCAGAGTATGGTGACATAATGGTTGTAACATCCCGGTCGGATATTACTAATTTAAGTAATAAAAATTAAGAAATATGATGAAAACCTCATTTATTATACTTCGCTTCCCAAAAACGCGGGAAATTTTATAACATTTATTAATCGGATGTTATCCAAAAATATCCATAATTTATGAAACTCTAATACAGTATCCAAATTCACAAATCAGTAAAACACTGTTTACAAATTTCATAAAAACAATAATGATAAAACTCCAGTAAAAGCTTTTCCCAGTTAACTCTCTCTCTAATGCTATGCCTCATCAGCACCACCTCGCTCGTATCCCCACACGAGAGTAATAGAATATGAACCTTCCCGCTCATATCATCACGTGTTCATCACCAGTCATGAACCTACCCGCTCATGACAACATCAAGCATATCCCAGACCAGGACCCACACCACAAACCATGCAAAACATATCACAATGCACCCTAGCACTACACCATCGCCTAGCGTAGCCTAAGCGACGTTGGCGAAATGGTAGTACAGACCGCCTGGCGGTTCCACATCACCGTCGGGCGCCAACACTTATAAGACATTCCTGTTTCATACTATCGCCTGGCGGTTCAGTCTACACCGCTAGGCGCTACACCAGTAATGTGACACTACTGGTTTTAGGTAC
>Ga0214545_1002129_pt1 | contig 38132 bp, 33 predicted proteins | sample CNSS4metaG_FD_160064 | JGI IMG/M metagenome (GOLD analysis project Ga0214545, IMG submission 160064) | Root nodule microbial communities from cowpea collected in UCLA plant growth center, Los Angeles, California, USA - CNSS4 | ecosystem: Host-associated > Plants > Roots > Nodule | place: USA...
AAACCTAACCCTAGCTTCTAGAAACTAGGTCAAATAAGGTTACAAAAATGAGAGACAAAAGAGCCAACTATGGTGTGTGCAAGGCTAATTTCGTTCTAGCACAAAAGGAGACAAAGAATGTGTCTCACATGTCTCCAAAAAGTGGCCAAAGTGTGCTAAAAACAAAGGAGACCAAAGGTACATAGGTACACTTGCTTCATGCCTTTTACTTTATGCTTTATGCCTTTGCTTTACTCTCTCCTCCACATCATTTATGCTCCCCAATCACCATGCACCATCTAGCATTGCTTTCTTACTCCTAATTAACCTACAAAGCAAATAAACATAGATTAGCATGTTGGCTGAAGTAAAGTCAACTATAGTCAACAAGTCAAACCTAGTCAAAGGTCAACAAGTCAACTAAAGTTCATTCAACTAAGTCAACTTAGGGAATCAAAAATAACAAACACAAAGGAAAGGGATGAAGGATTAGTGAACTTCCTTTCTAAACATGCTTAGTCTTCTTAAGCATGTGCCTCCATCCTTGGTTGGGGTCAATCCTTCATCATTAAAATTGTATTTTACTTCCTTGTAGTTCCTTTTGTTGAAGGGGGAAAGAAAAAAAAAGAAATAGGTGACTTGATAAAGGTGATTCGTGAATGAAAAAAATTGGAACTATCTAAATGAGTTTAGAAAAACATAAAACTTTATCTAACAACAAAATTAATTGTAAGTATTATAAAAAGAAATTATCATTGTACAATTATTTTAACTCCTACTGTTTATATGGCTCTCATATTGAATTTTTTTTGTGTTTTTTTATAAGGATTATAATAATAAATAATATTAATAGTAATAAACAAAAATATTGAAAATAAAAAAAATGTTTGAATTTAGTGAGAAGAAGAACTTTTGAATTTAGGTGAAGAAAATTTAGTGAAAACATGTAGGTGTAAGATAACATTTAGATTCTGATGGGAGGAGAAGGGGGTTAACCCGGCCCTAACCCTGTCCCACCCTTTTACTTGGGGGCTTTTGGGGTTGGGGCCTTTGGAAAAACCCCCTAATGTATGGGCCAACAAAATGGGGCCTAGCTTTGTGTGGGGCCAGGGTCGGCCCTGGGGTTGCTAACTAAGTTGACAGCTTTAATCTATAGTATGTCTAGAGAAGACCATCTTCAACACTTAAGGGATGTGTTAAGTACCCTAAGGAAGCAATCTTTATTTGCCTACATGGAGAAATGCATTTTTGGCATGGATCACGTGATCATCCTTAGGTTCAAAATTAGCAAACATGGGGTCCATGTGGATCAAGAGAAAGTCATAGCCATCAAAGATTGGCCCACACCTAGGAATGTTAGTGAACTAAGGTCCTTTCATGGGTTGGCTAGATTTTATAGGAGATTTGTGCCTAATTTTAGCACCATAGTCACACCCTTGAATGAGTTGGTAAAGAGAGGAGTTGACTTCAAGTGGGGTATTGATCAAACAAAGGCCTTTGAAACATTAAAAGAGAAATTGATCAAAGCACCACTCCTAGTCCTCCCCAACTTTTCCAAGACCTTTGAAATAGAGTGTGATACCTCCAATGTGGGCATTGGGGTCGTGCTCCTCCAAGAGGGCCACCCCAAAGCCTACTTTAGTGAAAAACTCAAAGGAAGTTATCTAAACTACTCTACCTTTGATAAAGAGCTTTATGCTCTTGTGAGGACCTTGCAAACTTGGCAACATTATCTTCTATCTAAAGAATTTGTGATCCATTGTAATTCTTGTCTAAGAGCCAAATCCAAGGTTCAACCTCATGGTCTCTACATTCCCTTACCCATCCCTTCCAAGCCTTGGGTAGACATTTCAATGGATTTTGTTCTAGGGCTCCCGAGGACTAGAAATGGTAGGGATTCCATCTTTGTGGTAGTGGATAGATTTTCTAAAATGGCCCATTTTATTCCATGCCACAAAGTTGATGATGCAACACATATTGCCAATCTCTTCTTCAAGGAAGTAGTGAGACTTCATGGCCTACCTAGGACCATTGTAAGTGATAGAGACACAAAGTTCTTAGAGCCATTTTTGGAGGACCTTGTGGGGAAAACTTGGAACCAAACTCCTCTCTTCCATCACTTGCCACCCTCAAAGTGATGGTCAAACCGAGGTGGTCAATAGGACTTTGGGTCAAGTATTAAGGTGCATGATAGTCCACAACACTAGGGAATGGGAGGCGTTTCTTCCCCATGTAGAGTTTGCATAAAATAGGGTTGTGCACTCTACCACCTCCCACTCTCCCTTTGAAATAGTGTATGGTTTTAACCCTTTAACTCCTCTTGATCTTCTTCCACTTCCCAATCAAGAGGCATAGACTTGCCAAGATGGGGAGGCAAAGGCTAAAATGATTCGAGACTTGCACACACAAGTCAAGGAAGCCATTGAAAGGAAGGTGAACAAGTATCAAGAATTAGGCAACAAGGGAAGGAAGGAAGTCCTTTTCAAGGAAGGGGATTGGGTATGACTTCATTTGAGGAAGGAAAGATTTCCTACCCAAAGAATATCCAAACTTCTTCCAAGAGAGGATGGACCTTTCCAAATCCTCAAGAGGATCAACAATAATGCCTATGAGTTGGATTCGCCATCAAGTTACAATGTAAGCAACTCTTTCAATGTAAGTGACCTCTCTCCTTTTGATATAGGGCTTAAGAATTCGTGGTCGAATTCTCTCCAAGAGAGGGAGGATGATGAAGATATGACCACCTCATCAAGTTCCAAGGAGGCCAACCCTAGGACGATCACTAGGAGCATGACAAAAGGGAAGGCATTATCCTCTCTATCTTTATTTTGCATTTCTTTAGTTTCAATTTATTGAAATTGGTTGTGGTTGACTATTTTGAGTTGACTTGTTGACCTTAACTTAAGGGTGGACTTGTTGACCCAAGATTAGCTTAACCTTAAACCAACATGTTAATAAATTCCTTAATTTGCTTTTTGTAGGAATTAGAAAGGAGTAGGACTACATGGGAGACACTTGGCGTCCTAAGGAAGAGAGAGAAGGAACAAGACTTTCTAGAAGCATCTAGAAAGGGGAGGCCCGCATGCCTTGGACACCAAGTCTTCTAGAATATTCTAGAACCCTCCTTTGGGAGCCTTGGCCATGAAGACTTGCCACCTAGGAGGCTTGGACGAAATTTCTCCCATGTGCACCCTATGTTGACCTACTTTCTAGAACATGCTAGGTTTCTTTTGTAACCCTCTACTTTGTTATTTTGCTAAGGGGCCCCTAGACTTGTCTATTTAAGGGAACCTTAAACACTTGTACAAGGGTTGAACATTTTGGATAAATTATACATTTTGTGTTTCAACCTTTTGTGAGAGCATTCCTCCTTAGGGAATGGAGTTCTTTCAAGCCTTATCTTGCCTTGGCAAGTGGCGGCATACACCACTCATCTTCAAGGTTGTCATGGCTTCTTCTAGCCTAGCCTTGTAGTTGCGTGAATCCTTCATTCCTCCCTTTTCCTTTGCTTTTCCTTTTATGTTTCTTTACTCTTCTTGGTTTATATTGTTTTTATTATATGTTTTTCCTTTTGGTTTCTTACTCTCCATTAATCCATTTTCCTCCTCTCTAGAACTTTGGAAAGGAACCTTTACATCTAGATAGCTTGCTATCTTAATGTCTAGTGGGGATTTCCTTGGTTTTCTTAATCAATCATCACCATATTCATTAATCTTCTAAAAGGAACAAGATAATCCTACATCAACACACAAGCAAATTATTAAAGTCAGGTTCATGTTTTGCCCATGTATTTGCTGCCTTTTCTATCATCTTTTCCTTACCCCATTGCTTATGCATTGCTCCTTAATGTATAAGTCTTCCCTAGGCATTAAGACAAAAAGAGATGGGTTAGTAAGTGTTCCCAATGAAAATGCAAAATCGTGATGTGAATGTGAACAATAATTCAACGCATTATCATTCCCCTTTAAGGATTTCATCTCAACCATGCATGTCAAGGACGTGAGGAGGGACTCCCTCTTGTGTTTCTCTCTTTGTTCTTCTTTTTCCTTTTCTCGTTGTTATTTCTCTTCTCGCTCTTTTAGCTTTTTCTCTTTTCTTTCTCTGAGCTCTTTCATATGTTGTTCTCTTTCTCTCATCTTTGTCTCTTTTCTTTCTCTTTGCTTTTTCTTCTCTTGCTGTCTTAGCTCGTGCTCTTTTCTATCTCTAAGCTCTTGCTTTTTTCTCTCTATTAGCTCTCTCTCTTGTCTTGCTTTTTCCCACATTTCCTTTAGTGTCTTTTCTGCATTTTCTCTCTCTCTCTCTCTCTCTCTCTTGTCTTGCTCGTTCCCATATTTCCTTTAGTGTTCTTTCCGCCTTTTCATGCTCCCTTTTTTGCTTGTTGTTCTCCTTTGACTTCGAGCTTTTACCTAACACTCCTTTTCACCTCTTTCAAGTATAAAATGTAATCTCATAGTTCTTGAAGAGTCATGTACTTTGCGTTCTCATTAGAACATTAATAATTTTCGTGTACATATCCTTCACACTTGGTGCACCTGATAGCACTTATTTTGTCGCTTGGCAATGATATTCTATCATGTTTGTGCTCCCTTATGAGTTCCCCAATTTTGCTATTCAACTTGATAATTCTAGACACAATGAAGTTGATATCCTCTATCAAGGTCGAACGTGTATCTTACATTGTGGAGTGCTCAAAATTGTTAATTCTTGTAATGAAGGAGATGAAACAAAAAATAATACAAAATACAGTAACTGGTTAGCCCAAGTAATGTGGATAAAATTATCAAATGGGCCTCACCACTCCTTACGTGTTTACACTCAATCCCACTCGTGTTTCACTCACAAAGTGTATTCACTCACACTTAAGTTCTTGTCCAGTTCTTCAAAGAACATCCAACGCATGAAGAATTCAACATCAAAGTGAAAGATGTAACAGATCTAAGCTCAAATCAAGAGGCCAAGTAAAGGAAAACTTTATGACAAAACAAAGAAAATTTGAAGACAAACTAAAAAGCACCAAGAAATCAAGAAATGGCTAAAGCAAGAGAGTAAATATGTGACAAAACATAGAATACGACAACGAGAAAAACACTTTAAAAGACAAGAGTAATCTAAAAAGTGTATCTAGAATTACTACTAGAAATGTGAAACAGAGTGCTCAAGTTAAACTATGATGATCCATTCAAACTCCCACAAACAATACTTCCAACAATTTAGCTCAAGGTACGTTGTCCCACAATGCAAGAAACAAAGGAAAAGCAAACTCAGGAATATGATAGACAAAAGACTCAAGCAAAGCAAAGGTGAACAAATTATGACTCTAAGTGGTAAGAATAGGCAAAGCTAAATGCAAGAAGCGCATCAGAAAATCAACCAGAGATGTGAGTAAAGCACCACAATTTTGCACCAAACAATACCCAAAACAACACCAAAAATCACCTCAAGATAGCATCCCCGGTGGTCGGCCAAAACAACAATAAAAAATGAATAACACTGCATTAAATGGTTGTTGTTTCAAGCTTCAAATCAACACCAAAAACATCCAGGACAGCCACCTAACACAACAGCCCAAACTTTCCAACCACTCAATCCAGCATGTGGAGCACACCAAATATATCTCCAAATGTGTATATACTGTTGTAGGGGCCATCAAAATGTTTTAGTCCTCAAGTCACACGGTCTAATCATCAATTAAGCCTCCACGTAATCAGATTCCACCACAACTACTACATCGCCAAAATGTGGATGCCACGAAATGGTTGGATGAAACGTTTCAACCAAAATAACGTGCCAAACTAAGTTATGCAGCAAAAAGAAATTTTGCACCAATGAAAACTACAAACTAAAGCACCAGAAATAGGAGGCTGAAATGCCTAATTGGCTACACTATGTTACTGCCACTAAGTGAAATAAAGAAAGGGATGTTGTTCAATCCAATTCTATGTTGCTGCCACGTTCACTACACAAAGTTATGATAAAACAAGTTGTAGTGAAAGGTTTGCGTCAAGTACCAAGCTCAAGCCTTGGCAAATTTTGCACCGCTCCAAACAACACACGCAACTAAGCCAAATGCACTAATTCAAGAAAAATTTACTCCACCGCTCGAAGCTAGGGAGTGTGACCGTCACGTTTTTGCCTTCTGGTTAGCTTTGGTGCTGCCACACAACTGCTTCAAATAACAAACTCCTCAAGGTTGCCATGTAAATGAGTTTGTTTGTTCTAATTCAATTGCACCGAGTGGGATTGCATAAAACACAACTTTGTTGCATTAAAAGTCTTGTCAAATTGCACGGTTTACTTCTTATGAATGGACCAACCAAATTCACTAGAAACAATCCATTATTACCAACATCTGAAAGGTCAAGCCTGCACTGCAAAATGTGGCTACTGTAGTAAATCTTTACGCTGCACTGATTGGCAACATGAGTGAACTAATCACAAAATCAAAAGTAGCTTACTTTCAGATTGCAAAACTCAAACATGACTGTTGGAACGTGCTAGAAAGGACCACACTGCAGGCTTCCAATTTTCTGCATCAAATTTTGCACCAAGAAACCCATTTTAAATGTCTTGGGTGGTTCACTATTGAATAAACTAGTTTGCTTTAACCAATTTCTGCACCAAAAAACTACCAAATCCACCTCTTCAAACTCACCATTAATGAACCAAGGATGCACCAAACTATTGCCATGCTTTAAATTCTGCATCGAGTGGACCACATGAAACGTTGTTGTTGTAGTCAAATTAATTGCACTGCCTACGAATGAGGTAAGCAACACACTTTTAATGTCCTCAAACAACCACACTTCCCCACCTCTAGCTTGGAGTTGATAGTAATTTTGTACACTGCTAAATTAAGTGTTGAACCAACTGCTTCAACTGCCAATGTTGCTCCAAAAGCTAGAAGAAATTTGATGCACTGAATGGAAGGAGCACCCAAGCGAGACACATTCAATCACGCCACATAGCAAGCTATAGCACTCAAATAAATCAATATTTGTTATTACACTAACACGTTACACTTGATGAATTTAAATGTGGCTGCCAATTCTGCTGCACCGAATGCAATTGCTTAGTTTGATTAGGCTAACTAATTTCACCAAGAAAGCTTCTATAACGTGCCAAACCAACAAGTATGCCACGTGTTGAACAAAACTGCAAAATTCCACTCATACCGAATGAACTAAGGAGTAGATTAATTTATTAATGTTAAGCCCCTGAACAAGTAGCATATTGCTCTCATTTACTGAGTAGAACAAAATAGTTTGCTATGAACACTTGTGTAGTGGTTGCCCATAACTTGGGGTAAAACTCATGTTATTCCAGCCGTGTGGTTAAGCCTGCTTCACATGTTTTATCAACCATTCCACATAACAATTTCAGCACCACTTCACATGGTATATCAACGCATCAACATAACTATATCTCGACAAGCTCCTCCTTGAGTTAAATTATCAAACATTTGATATGCAACGGTCCAACTAGCACATATATGCAGCAAATGACCAAATGAAAGTAAACACATGATCCATATACCAAGTAAACAATGATCTCATAAATTCTGGAACTGGGAATGACCAAAGATGAACCAAAAAAATCAATTCGTAAAATCTACTTTGCTGTCTCTGACCATCGACTTCACCGATTCACTCACTCAACCACCATTGTGCCACTTCTTATCATTGTCTCTGATAATGGGTCACGCTGAATGAGAAACAACGATTCCAACCTAGCAATTTCACTTTGGGGCCAATATGGCAGCGTACGACTGAAGGATGAACAAAAACACCAAACACAAACACGAAAAACCTAAGGAAAAAAAAATTTGAGACAAAGATCATCCAACCGAGCTCTGATTACCAAATGAGATAGGATCGTCTCGGATTTGGAGATGAATTTTGCCTCAAACGAAAAATGGGTATGAACCGTAGAATGAATGGGAGAAAATTGGAGAAAGTCGAATTGGGGGGTTGCGAAATGGGAGGAATGCACGCAACTTGGAGTAGGTTCCAAGATAAGTGAGGAAGATCCGCCACTTTGAATCGGAGATTCAAGGATCAGTGGTTCTAAGGAGAACCTCGAAAGTTGAGAGAAAACTCAATGTTTAATAAAACTCAAACCTGAATACAAAGTATTTCACAAGGACTTATATAATATGGGCCAGAACACCAAAAAAGCCCAACAAAGTTAAAGGTGCGATAAAGCCCAAACGAAAACATTACAAAAATTATAAAAAAAGTTCTTCTTTTACGATCTGAAGCTAATCTGAGATCTCTTTTAAGGTAGGGCATGAGTCCATCAACTGCTCTAAAATTTTTGTGACAGTCTCGAACCACGCCTCCATCAGACTCCTTTCTTGCCAATGCCTCTCACATTACCACACACCATTGGTGCACTTTCACTAAACCCTCATGTTACCACACACCATTACCCCTTACCCTTTTTCACCATTTGTTCCTATTTCACATTCAAAAAAACTAACTTTTTTATTTCTCATTTCACATAGTCAAGAAAGAAACCGTACTTTGGTCGCTTGCTTCGGTGGGTTTTCTGCTTTTGGCTTGCTCTACAAAATTGCAACATTTGAAAAAAAAACGAGTTTCAGGTTAGTAAATTAGGCAATGCTTTCATTCATTTTCTCACCTTATTCTACAATTTTATAATATTATGCACTCTGCATTTAGCATTCTGCAATTCCTCAAATGTGTCCATCATTGCACCTTTTTCATAGTATCAATCTCACCTTTTTCTTCAACTATATTACTACTTTAATACTAAAATTCTATTTTAAAGCTACGATCTTTATAAAATTTTAAAAAATTATAACTATCAAATGTGAAGAGTTTAAGGTTTTAAGAAAGTTTAGATCATATTTAATAAATTATAGCTTGAATGATAGTCTAGAGTTTTAAAAGAAAGTTTAGATCTTTATTTAAATATAATATTATTAAGAATTAATGTGATGGTATTATGTATTTTAAGAAATTTCAATGTTATGGGTTATTGCTTTTTAATGATTTTTCCTTTCCTTTATGATGTGGAATATTTTCTTTCTTATAATTGATTGAATATATATATATATATATATATATATATATATATATATATATATATATATATATTTCTAAATAAAAAGAGCATGTTGTCTAAGATTTTTTTTTCTCATCCTTTCGCACTACTTCATCATGTCCCTTTTGGATTCAATTAGGGATGCGACGAATGATGTTGTTTGTGTGTTTTCTTCGTATTCTTATAAGTCATCTTTGATTTGGTTATAGTTTTATAAATAATATTTGTTGATTCACTTATGCTTTAGTATGTAGATACCTGTTTTGACCCTTGTTGGTTCTTGCTATTTATGCATTTCATACTTAACACCATATAAATATCTGAATATCAAATTCCAATTAAGTCGCACCAGGTAATGATTGAAGTAAAGATAATTATCATATATTATGGTTTAGTTGTTTTAAAATTTATTAGTGAAAGCTATTGAGTATTACTTTTGTGGTGTTCTCAATTTTGCTAATTAGTTTCTTGTTAGTGGTTTACTAGGGATTTCATTTATTAGGGAATGAGACACGGTTCTTATGATAAGCTGGATGATGATGGTCTTGCACCACCAATAAGCATATATGTATTTATGTGTTTTGTTGTATGTTCTTGACAAACTTTACAAACACCAATTTATTATTATGAAATAGGTACAAAAGTATCTGGTGAGGATGTTATTATTGGAAAGACCACCCCAATATCCCAAGAGGAGGCACAAGGACAAGCTTTACGATACACTAGGCGCGATCACAACATAAGCTTACGTCACACTAAAACTATAATTTTTTATCAAGTAAGTTTATAATATTCATTTACTGCAACATGTTACGTGTTGTGTTTGAGCCTATTTTGTTAATACCTAGTGAATGAGAGCTTTTAAATTTTAATTATTAAATCAGGAGTTGCTTGAAGAAAATAAAATAAATGCATAGGAAGGAAAAATGTATTAATGTATTCATGAATCCTTAATTCTTACCATTACTTTAATTATTGGATTATAATTTTTTTCTTTTTTGCTTTTGTAGGCTTTGTTGACAACAAAATGTTGATGGATTGAAATTTGTGAAAGTACAAGTGAGATTTCTTCGTATACCACATATTGGTGACGAAATCAGTAGTAGACATGGCCAGGAGGGAATTGTTGGTATGACTTATATGTAAGAAGACATGCCCTAGAATGTAGAAGGCATGACCCCTGATATTATTGTCAATCCACAGGCCATTCCTTCTGGAATGACAATTTGTCAGCTTATCTAGTGTATAATGGGGAATGTAGCATTTACGTACTTTCTTATGCTACCATAACTGCATATTTATTATTTCAACATTGATATACTTACGAAAACTATTAAATTTTATAAATCCAATCTATATATATATATATCCAATATATTTTTTTTTATTTGTTCAAATTAAAATTAAATCAAAAAAACTCGACCATATTTAACCGTAATCAATATTATCCATATTTGAACAACTTGACGACTAAAATGGTCGGATTGGATTTTAAAATATTAAATTTGGGTTATCTTGGATTAAACATATTGGACCTGAACCCGATCTAACCCGACCGCCGCTCACCCCTAGCCGTATCACTACCGGAACAAATTGCCTCAACACCCAATGTTTGAAAAAAAAAAGAATTCGAGAATGCAGTGGCCTACAATCGTGGAGAACACACTGACACAAACCTTCGATCGTGGCAAAAGCATAGGATGCAATCCTTTCAATTTGTTCAAGAATTGGTCTTTATAACGATGTTTATTTTTTATCAACAATAACAAATATGAATAAATTGGGATAATAGGATTATCCCTACCTTTGTACAAAAAAGTTGAAAAAAAGAATAGGAACCTATTACATGGATATCTTTTCCATGAAACCTCATTATAGCCAGAAGCATGCTTATATTCTCAACCCACAAAACCTATCAAACTAAATTTCGAGTTTATACTCAAATGCATCCACACAAAAGTAATCCTAGGGTGGTACAGTCAAAACCTAGGAAAGATTCAAGAAGCTATAACAAAATCATGAATGTATAACATAATACAGACTTCGTATCACAAATTATCTTCTCCCAAGTTTTCATTCCTGTAGATCCATTGATGATGCAAGCTAACCATGTTGGCATTTGTGCCCACCTACCTATCTGCCAATGTCATCTTTTTTTAACGGAGCAAATTTGATAACACTATCGTTGACGTTAGCATTTGATGGTGATGGCGACACTATGTTTGGTCACGATGGTGCTCCGGCGAGAAGATGGAATGCTACTGGCGGTGGCGGCATTTTGTGCCTAGGGTTTCTGGTTGTGTGGAGAAGAGAAGGAGATGATGATGTGTTGTGCCCTGATTGGTGTAGATGCATGTGCAAGGATTCATGCCACGTGGAATGTTTTAATTATGACAGATTTAAAAGTTGGGGATTCCACATGGCAACATCCGAGTGCATCTAGTTTATGAGTGGAAAAAGGGTAAAAATAGACAAAGGCAGGGATATAGAAGTAGGTTTTGTGAGGCCCATTTGGAAAGAGGGGAGTGTATATGTAATTTAAGGGGTACAAAAGTGATTTTTCCAGAACTTGCTGATATTAGCCTTTACTTAAAGGTATTTTGTAATTTCAATCAATTTATTTTCCCACCTTAAATGAGCTTAATCTTAACTTCAGCTGCATCAACAAACGTTAAAATATTCAAAAATAATTTATGCAACTAAAAATCACTTTTTAAGACATTTTTATTACACAAGCTTAAACAACCTAATTATCAGAACTGTCAATTAAATCACTCTTTAAACACACAAATTCAATTAAATACCCAGAATTAAACATTAAATGAGGGCATAAATATGAACTCATCACCCCGTATTTTTGTCCATTTGTTCAAGATATTCTTATCATACAACAGGTTTGTCCCATTCCAGTGGTTGAGTTTGATGTTTCCAATGTCTCTATCGATCCTAATCGTGATCAAAGTCCTTTTGCACCATCATCCTCATACATTGATATTCTTTAACATAGGACCTTGATGAATAGTCTAGTTATCCAAGGAGATGGTAAATCCTCCACTTTCAATTTTTCTCCATCATCGCTTCATACCACGACCCCTAGTGTCATACATCTCTCGATAAATGTGTTTACTTAATAGTATATGTTGATGATATAATCATTATAGGAAATGATACTACTTTCAAACTAAGGATTTGGGAGGCCTCAAATACTTTTTAGGCGTTGAAGTAGCTCAATCAAAAGATGGAGTTGTAATCTCTCAGAGAAAGTATGCTATTGATATATTACAAGAAACATATATGATTGATTGTAGACCTATAGACAGTCCTATGGACCTAAATCAAAAATTAACGACAAAGAAAGGTGAATTATTCTCTGATCTAGAGAGATATAGGAGGTTGGTTGGAAAATTGATTAATCTCATTATTACAAGGCCTAATATATCTTTGGTAGTTGGAGTGGTTAGTCAGTTCATGTAGGCTCCATGTGATGGTCATTGGAATGCTATCATTCTCATTTTAAGGTACCTAAAAAAGGATCTTGGGTAAGGATTGTTATATAAAGATAGAGGAAGCCTTCAGGTCTTTGGGTACTATGATGTAGATGGGGGCAAGTTCACCTGTTGACAGACGGTCTACTAGTGGATATTGTGTTTTCATGGGAGGAAACATTATTTCATGGAAAAGTTAAAAACAAAATGTAGTGGCCCGATCGACAACTGAAGTTGAATATAGGGCAATGGCGTAACTAACTTGTGAGCTTATATGGGTGAAACAGTTCATTCAAGAGCTTAACTTTTGTGAAATCCAGACTATGAAGATGTATTGCAATAATCAAGGTACTCTCCGCATTGCATCAAATACAATGTTTTACGAGAGAACTAAACATATAGAAGTTTATTTTCATTTTGTTCGTGAAAAGGTTTGACAAAAGAAATATGTACCAAATTTGTTGGATCAAATGATCAACTCTCAGATGTGTTCACCAAGCCCTTAAAGTGACCCCATATTGAGTTTATTTGTTCTAAGCTTGGTACATACAATTTATATGCTCCAACTTGAAGGAGAATGTTAGAATAATTAATTATACTAGTATAGTCAGTAGGACTTTAGTAGGGACTGGATTGTTGGGTTATCTCTAATCATTGTACCTAGCAATTTAGGACAATCTCTTGACTTCTCATCTCCTTATTATATCAACATTTACTCAATATAAATAGATGAACATGAGAAGGATCTTTTAAGCCTTTTGAAAATATATTTCATTGTTTTAATCTTAAGTATACTATCTTAACCTTTAGTTAGTGTTCAACCATGTTAGATGCACAAAAGGTTTTTCATGGTAAGGAATTCTAGAACAAACAATTTTACACTTTTGAAATGGTATTTTTGGAATGCACATAAATGCTTTTAGATTTAGTTTTTCGGACCTCACACATCTATTTCGAAACCATCATTCTGGAACACATATTCAACAATATAGTTTTGAAATGGTATTTTTGGAAAGCACATTTATGCTTTTAGATTTATTTTTTCGAAACCCATACCACATCTAATTTGAAACCATTATTCTAGAAAACATATTCAACTATACACTATGAAATTCATTTTCTAGAAGTGTTATGCATGTTCCACATCAAGTAATTTCGAAATGATCTTTCCAGAATGATATTTTACTCTTTTGAAAACATGAATATGGAAAAACATTACCAACCTCCTGCACCTATTTAGGATCACATTTTCTAGAAGCGTATTTTTGGATTCCAATTTCTAGTGACCATAAAGTCTCCATTTTACCCACATGTACATTACGAAAAACACATTTCATATCTCAATATATCTATCATAACTTGCCTAAAATTTTCAAATCATTAACACCTCCACCAAAGCTTCTCGGTTAAACCTCATCAAAGCATGCCAAACTAGCAAACATGTGTCTCTATCAAGGAGACAACTTCCAAATAAAACAACTAAGGATAAAAATGGAATTCTAGAAAATGATGGGTTTGTATGTAGAAATTGACAAAGTGCAACAAGAAATTGCATAAAACAAAATATTCTCCCTTGGTAATACCAATTTGTTCTTTCTACCTTGTCATTAAAAGGGAGATGCTTCTTCCTACACCACCATAGTTTCTTCATGCACCTCCATTGGTCAAGTGAAAAGAACATGCTGCCTCTATCTTCCTCCTCCTTCATGTGCACTTCTTCTCCTCTTTCTGCCCATTCTTTTTATCTCCTTTCTTCCCACCATCTTCTTCTTCCCTCCCTAGTAACTCCCTCACTCAACGCACAACCCTTTTCACCTTTTTCCTCTTCACGTACAACCCTCTCCCTCACTCCACACATAGTCCCTTCCCCTACCCGACACATAATCCCCTCCTCAACTTCATGCACAAACAACCCTTTGTCCCCTCTCTTACTCCACACACAACCCCTTCCCTCACTCCATGGATAATTGTGCATCGTCTTCCCCTCCATGCACAACCACCTCTCTCATTCCACACACAACCACCTCCCACACTCCATGCATAATGATGAGCTTCTAACCCCTATCAAAGATGGAGGAAGGAGTTTATGGAGAATAAGCATGATTAGGAAGGATGTTTCTTCACCTTTTTTCTATTATTAGTTTGTTTTAAATAAATTCTAGTCTCATGTTGTTTCTTTTGTTTCTTAGGGTTACTAGCGACACCTTTCCTTTTGAGGTTGCCACCTTTTAGAAGAATGAAGGGCTTAGGAGGAGCCTAGCCCAAGGGAGTGTTCTTACCACACCCCTAATTTTATTAAGAAGACCTTTTTAGAAGTGGAAAAGGAGAGCATCTTATAAGTGAAAAAGAAAGCATCTTGGAGTGGGGCCACCATGCACACTTAAAAGGGAAAGAATGCACCTTTTTGATAATTTTGTAATGAGCGGAGAATATTCTCCTTCTCCCTCTTCATTAGGCTTTTGGAAAGATAATCTTTGATTTTGCTAGGGAAGTCTCTTACTTTATATTATTGTTAGTAATTCCCTCTTTTAACCTATTTAAGAGGACCTCCCTAACACTTATAAGGGGTTGAACATTTAAGAGTAAAGTTATTATGATTCAACCATTTTAGATTGAGTTGGGAGAGTACTCTTTGAGTGTTCTTGAGCTCCCTAAGTCTTGTCTTGAACCCAAGGTTCAAAGTAGTGGCATCACCACTCATCTTTGGGTTGGTCCATCTCCCAAAGTGTCGTGCTTTCTTCCTCATTCTTCCATCCCTTTCTCTTTTCATCTTTTGTTTCAATTTCCAACTTGTTATCTTTGTTTGTTATCTTCATTGCTTCTGCTACTTTATGATTATGTCCTATCATTTTGTTAATTTTATTTAGTTGTCTTGAATCCATCTTCTCTTATTTCTTATTGAGTCTCTTAAAGTGAACATTAACGTTTAGATAACTTGGTTATATTAATATCTAATGGAGATCTTCTTAATACTTTCTTAAAAAACAAAAGCACAAACATTTTGTCTAAAATCAACAAGAATAACTTATCACACAACCCCTTCTCCACTTTTCATCAATTTACTTTTTAAACATACATTCCAAATTATAAAGTCAAAATGCAAAATAAAAAAATGTATTTCGAATTGCACAATATTTGACATATTTTTTATTTTTGTATTTTGGATTTTTTTATTTTTGTATTTTGAATTGTAAAATTCGAAATACAAACTTTTATATTTCAAATTATATAATCCATTATATAAAAACAAAAAAACATCATAATTTATACAATTCAAAATGTAAAATAAGAAAAAATATTTCATATTGTACAGTAAGAATGTAAAACTTGTATTTTGGATTTTGAGATGTATTTTTATTTTATATTTTAGATTGTATGATGCAAAATACAAATTTTACTTTTGAAATTTTAAACTACGGGTTAACATTACGAGGTTTTTTTTTTTTTTAAACCTAGGAATTGAGAGATGGGAAAAGGGGGCACACGCAGCGAAACAAAGAACAAGGGAGGGGAGGAGCCTAGTCTACAAACGAGAGAACTCATAAAAGGTTAGGAAGGCGAAGGAGGTTTTTTTTTTTTTCTTTTTCCTTTTTTATCACCCTTAAGGCATCGAAAAGCTTGATAGGTAATTTTTCTTGAACATTAACTTTATCTTTACTGTGAGCATTCTGTCAAAGTCGATACACTACCGCACCCATCGTTGGAAAGAAAAGGGATTTGATGAGATTTTACGGCTCTGTACAGTGGTCGTGCATTACTACATTTGCAGGGAAGAACAGATGGAATTAGGTGCTTAGTCATGTATACGAATGTTGCTAATGTTTTGATACAAGGGGTCTTGAGATGACTTTTATTGGTCTTTCGTTTCAAGCACTTAATATTCAATGGGTATAAGTATATTACACCTGTTATGATAAAGCTTATTATACATGAATGGGAAAAGGAATAACAATTTGTCTTTTATTATGAATGAGCTCATGTGATGCAGTCCGGTTTAGTTTTTTTATTCTCTCATACGTGTTTCACAACAACAACCCCCCGGGCTAGTATCGGTTTATTTTTATATTTTTATTGATTTGAATTTTTTGTTGTTAATGTAGTGGACAGTTGCTGTGCTTCACTTTTCTGCCATGTCAATTGATTCAGGTTTCACTGCATCTGAAAAATATGAAAGAGTAGGACCTGATTACTTTGGGTATTACTCTTCTGAAATTGCAAATCTATTGTCGCAAGACGACGATGCATTTCCTGTTTCTGACAAAATCCCCGAGTTACCTAAAAGTAAATATGAAGAGGGAAGAAAAAAGAGTTTAATCAATCAGGGTGATAATTCTGGTCCGTTATATAGTAATGGTGTTGGAGCTGGGCTTTCAGACTTTACAAAGGACAGATTAAAATCCCTTCTCAGACAGAGTGTCATTTCTCTTTCATCTGAAGTTGATGAGGTACATTAAGCATCTTGAACCTTCTTTTTATTACTCGTTGTTGGAGCTGTGATGACTCTTTCATAAGATTTTTAATTTATGATCCTTCATATGAGAATCACATGATATTGATCAATCAGCGATATAGCTCAATTTGCACCAACCTCAGCATGTAAGATTGGTAATTTGGTACGCAATTTGTAAAGGTCAATCGTCATCTAGGCTACCTATTCTCCTTCCCTCGATTCTCTTCACCTCGAAATCCCAAATGACTACATAATACCGATGAAGGATTTAATTTGGGAAATTCTAACTGTGAACATTTGATTATTTCTATTCAATTTAATCTTATGGCTTCCATTTCAAAATTTATGCATGTGGTTTATCTACTTCAATTAGTACGTGCTTTGCTATCTTGAGGAAATCTATGATATCTAGAAATGTTCTGACTATTGAAATGAAAAGCAGATGGTAGAGCCTGTTTTTGCGGCATATCATTTGCAATCCAGGATAAAATGTAAATCAGACTCCTTGAATTGTAGAGTGATTGCATCTGATGATTTAGTGCAAGGTCCTAGTAAAAGGATAAAGGTGTCCTCATCTTCATCTTCAGCCAGGTTACTTCCACAAACTTCTAATGTCAATCCCCAACGTAGTACCAAGGTATAATTTTTATCAAGGATTTGATTTGATATGGTCTTTTGTTTTCTTTACCCCTTTAAAATTTTAAAATCTTAGTTTGATAAATGTTTGTGCTTACCATTGATAGAGACTCCTCTTCATTTCCTTTGTGTTTTTCCAATAAGCCTAAAGTTTTTTAATAATAAAAAAGATGACCGATTTATTGAGAATTGACCACTAAGCTTCACCATTTAACCTATTTAGGTTGATACTTCTAAGGAAATGGATTAATGAACGTAGAAGATAAGGTGATGAATTCACCCATGTTTTTGATTGTGAACAATGCATGGGTTGGTGAGTCAATAACTTACACAAGTACCTTTATGAAATTCAATAGTAGTTGATGTGGCAACCATGGTTTTAAGTTGCAATTATGTTATGGTTTTATGCGGCCAAACCATAGTCGGATGTGATTGTGGGTTCATTAATTAGAAGCACAAATACAACCAATAGGATGCTTCTTGCATGGCAAAACCAAATGTAGAAAATTGCATTGTTTTCTAATATAGGTCTATTGCGTGAAAGATAAGATAGTTCTCGGAGAATGTGTGTGGATGCTAGGATATAAGAAGGATAAGTTTATTAAGGTGGTTACAATATTAATTGGAGAGAGGGGTTATATATATTAAGGTGGTTACAATATTAATTGTTAGAATGAGTATTAAATTTGGGTAGAAAGTAGTTATGTTGTGTTGGAAACTACTACTTATTGTACCACCTTCAACAAGATGGAAGGCATGTGCTTTTTGAGCAAGCTGAACAATGGATATGAACTTATTTTCAGCTTTGTGCCTTATTGTGGTAGTCTGTGGGACCCAAGTTATTGGGTACTCCTAGATCTCTTAAGACTTGCAACTCTTTTGGGAAAAAAAGGTTCAGAATATTCTTTCAAATGATATTCAACGCCTTTATGACTTTGCAAATAGGCTTGCCTCTCTTAAACAAATTGTTAGAGATAGGGAGAATGATAGAATATGGAAGGTTTATTATAGAAGGAACAATAAATGAAAGTGATAGACAACGATAGAAAGCAATAAACCCAAAAACAGAACAAACAATTATAAGTAGTATGTATAAACTGTATATTATTGAATATGTGAAATGAACAAGCAAGGCTCAACACGTCTAGAGTCTATTACTCCTTCAAAGAGACAACTCTCCTACCCTATTCCATAACAAATTCTTTGTACCTCTCTCCCTCTTCTACCCTCTCAAATATATGCCTTCCCACTAATTTCAAATATCCCTACGTCACTACCTCCTAACTAATTAATATTCTCTAGATCTGTTTTCTTCTAGAATAAACCTTCCAGACTTTGGGCCTTACACTAACACCCCCACTATCTTTTTCTTGTTGTATCAGCCCATCCTCAAGCCCATCCTCAAATGTTCTAACAGAAGGGCTGTGTTGGTGGGAAAGTTCTTTGCAATGGTTAAATGAAGCGGTGTGTTAGTAGGAGTATATAAAGGGGTGTGTTAGTGGGAAAGTGTTTTGGTACGGTTTCGGTGGGGGGTGGGTCTATATATTCAAACCAATCTTATTCTTTGGGGAGGCAGTTGTTTTTAACTTAGTTGTAAACGAATGTTAACTTGTGTGAAAAGAGTTAGTTTCCTTTGTATTCTTTTTTGGTTTTTTTTTTTCTAGCAATTAAGATAGAATGAACATCAAACAGAATATGGATGTGTTGGCTTTTGTTTTTCTCGACTCTCTTTTATTCTCTTTTCTAGTATCCTATCACAAACCGATCATGACATGGCGTTCTTTATGAGTGAAGCTCAATCTGCGGTTAAAGAATTGAAGATGTTCTTGGATGTTGGGCCACAGGATGAAATCAAGAGAAACTAGACCAATACTACATGGTGATGATTTTCTATGGTCTACATCTCGACTTTGATCATACCAGAGATCAACTAATAGGTCACAAAGTTTGTTCCATGGAAACCTTGACCACACGACTCCTTCCAATTCCAACACTTAAACGTTGTTAGAATATAATCAGCGGTTACAGATTTCTAGGAAATCAACTGTTACATTCTTCTTATATTCCACACAAAATCTTTACTCCATTCTTCTTCGTGTCTTTGGTTGTACATGCTTTGTCCATGACCTTACTCCAGGTAAAGATAAACTTTTTGTTAAGTCTCTCAAATGTATTTTCCTTGGTTACTCACGCCTTCAGAAGGGCTATCGTTGTTTTTGTCCTCAACTTCAATGCTGTATAGTTTTAGTTGATGTCACCTTTTTCGAGACTACTCCCTTCTACCCTTCCACTATATTAGATGTCGATCTTACAATAGAATCTTTAGAAGTCTCGCTTGTTCCGGCTCAGGTAGTTGCTTCTCCTCCACGTCCTTTGCTTCAATACCATAGACACCAACTCCAATTGTGACTCATTCTACTAATCCTTAAGCATCATCTCTTGCTCCAACCGCCCCTTCATCCATGTCTCCTGCACCTAAACTTCCTATTGCAATACGAAAAGGTACTCGTTCCTCTGGTAATCGTAACCCTCTCTATGCTTTTAGCATTAATTATGATTGTTTGTCTCTATCCTATTTCTCCGTTGTTTCTTCTTTGGATTCTGTATCTATTCCTAAGACTATAGATGAAGCCATGACTGATCCCGGTTGGTGTCAGGCAATGGTAGAGGAGATGGCAGCCTTACATTCTAATGACACTTGGGAACTTGTTCCTTTAACTCCTGGCAAGAAAACTGTTGGTTGTCGTTGGGTTTATATAGTGAAAATTGGACCTGATGGTCATATTGACCGGTTAAAAGCTCACTTGGTCACCAAAAGATACAAACAAATTTTGGATCTAGATTATGGGGACACCTTTTCCCCCGTGGCCAAAATAACTTATGTTCGTCTCTTTCTGGCTATAGTTGATATTCATCATTGGCCTCTTCACCAGCTAGATATTAAAAATGCATTCTTACATGGTGAATTACAAGAAGTTTGTATGGATCAATCCCCTGATTTTCTTGCTTCTGGCGATTCTCGTCTTAGGCATTGAAGTTGCTCAATCTGCTTTTGGAATTGTTATTAATCAATGTAAATATGCCCTAGACATTCTTACTGAAACTGCTATGCTTGATTGTCGTCCTTGTGATACTCCTATGGATCCTAATTTCAAGCTTCTTCCGGGTTAGAGGGAGCCATTGAAAGACCCGAAAAGATATTGTCGCCTGGTAGGCAGACTCAATTATCTCACCATTACCAGACCCGACCTCACTTTTGCGGTTAGTGTAGTAAGCCAATTTCTAAATGCTCCTTGTGATAGCCATTGGGATGCTGTAACACGTATTCTTCCATACATAAAAAATGCTCCAGGACAAGGATTATTGTACGAAGACAAAGGCAGTACCAAGATCACTTGTTTCTTTAATGCGGATTGGGCAGGATCACCATCAGATAGAAGATTCACTTCTGGGTATTGTGTTCTTATCGGAGGAAACCTTATCTTATGGAGAAGCAAGAAGCAAAATATAGTTGTCAGATGTAGTGCATAAGCATAATATCATGCCATGGCAGCAACTACTTGTGAGCTTACATGACTCAAACAACTACTACTACAACTAAAAATAGGGGACATCCATGAAACAAAGCTTATATGTGACAATCAAGCTGCACTTCACATTGCATCAAACCCGGTCTGCCATGAAAGAACCAAACACATTGAAATTGATTGTCACTTCATTAGAGAAATGTGCTCTTAGGAGAAATCACTAATTTTGTCGACTCTAGCAATTAGTTGGCTGAGGTATTCACCAAATCCCTTAGAGGCCCTCAAGTTGAGTACATTTGTAACAAGCTTGGTGCATATGACATATATGCTCCAGCTTGAGGGGGAGTGTTAGAAATTAATCAGTGGTTACAAATGTCTAGGAAATCAACTGTTACATAATCTCGTAAATCAGGGTGATTGATTCCATATTATTATGTGTCTTTATTGTAATTGATTATATTCAATAATATAAATACATATTGTGTGGTCTACATTATACACACAATACATTCAGAACATATACAATTCTATAAGTGTAAAGATGTTCATAAACTTGTGGAACCTTTTATTGTTTCCACATGTGGAAGAGGAGGAAGCAATGCTAGAGGAGGATGTGGTGGTCGGGGACGCCCTCAATGTACGTATTGTAAGAGAATGGGCCACGTTCAAAAAAATTGCTTCTCCTTGCACAACTTTCCTAACAAAAATACCAATGTCTCTAAAGCTGAAGTTGCTGACTCCAAATTCTTTTATGAAGAATACTAAGAGTGTCTAATGCTGAAGTCTAATAATTTGGCACAACCATTTGCAAATCCTAGATCATCAGCAACTTGCATCTCATAATCCTTGGAGAGTCGAAGTCCATGGATAATTGACTCAAGTGCTTTTGATCACATTTCCGGTAATACCTCTTTTTTTCTTATTCCCTTGTTTTCCAAAAATCCCTCATTTCATAACCTTAGCCAATGGCTCTAAAGTTTCTTTAAAAGGAGTTGGTCAAGTTTCCTTTTCTCCTTAGTTAAATCTAAAATCTGTCAGTTTTGTTATTACTTGCCCTTTCAATCTAATTTCATTAAGCTAATTAACTAAGTTTTTAAATTGTTCAATAACTTTTGATGCCAATTCCTTTGTTATACAAAAGTATGGTACGGGATGACTAATTAGAGAAGGACATAAATCTAGAGGTTTATACTATTTTTGATCTAGTCCACATATGTCCTGTTTTTTATCTCCAAATCCTAAACTCTTAGATGATCGGTTGGGTCATCCCCATTTGTCAAAATCAAAAAAATGGTCCCTTAGCTTAGTTTTTAGGCTTTAGAATGTGAGTCATGTCAACTAGGCAAACATGTTAGATCTTTTCCTAAAAGGTCTAAATCAAGATGTAATTCTAGTTTTTCTCTTATTCATTTTGATATTTTGGGACAAAGTCATGTCTCATCTTTTGATTTTAAATATTTTGTCACGTTCATTGATGATGTATTTAGGTTTGTCTTATGAAAGAACACTATAAACATTTGTCTATCTTTACATACTTTTCGAATGAAATAAAAAATCAATTTGGTTAAGTAATTAAGATTTTAAGAAGTGACAATGCCAATGAGTACTTTTCCTCTAACTTCTCTACAATTTTAAGTTCATATGGCATATTACATTAATCTACTTGTCCTCACACATCATAGCAAAATGGTATTGCAGAAAGAAAAGATAGACACTTGGTTGAGATTGTTCATACCCTATTTCTTAGTGTCAATATATCGGTCCATCGTTGGAGTGATGTTATCCTAACTGCTTGTTTTCTAGGGTGCCATCCTTTCTCTCAATAACAAGGTTCCTTATTCCATTCTTTTTCCAAATGATCCTCTTCATGTTTCTCATTGTGTATGTTTTGTTTAGGATTTGTCTATAGGGTTAGATAAACTTTCTGTCCGTGCTGTCAAATCTACCTTCTTGGGCCATTCTCGACTTCAAAAAAGGTATTGATGTTACTCTCTTGAAATTAAGAAATACTAGATGTCCGCTAGTGTATTTGGATGTGTATGTTTTGTTCATTATTTGTCTCAAGGGTTAGATAAACTTTGATAAACTTTCTGTTCGTGCTGTCAAATCTATCTTCATAGGCCATTTTTGGCTTCAAAAAGTCCGCTAGTGTCCCTTTTTTTGAACAGACTCCTTACTTCTCTTTGACTATTCAAGATGTTCATTCCATTCAAAAATGTCCTTCCTATACCATTAGTTGAGTCCACTTTCCAAGTGCTTTTGCCACTCCCAATCTTGGTGAAAATCCTCTTGAACCACCATAATTTTCTCTTAACCTACCAATGCAAGACCCAAATGACTAGTCCAGTTCCCTAAATGAATCCTATACATCAAGTTCTTCTTTATCGTCTTTCAATAACACGACTCGTAGTGAGGATGATTTTGGTCGACCCATTGCACTTTAAAAAGGTACTCATTCTTCTCGAAATGCACATCTTATTTATAATTTTCTTAGTTATCATAGGTTGCCATAGTTTGCCTAACAATGTAACTCAGTGATTGAGATTTATGCTTGGATTTCTTGAAACAAGCCAAGCACAGAGTTCCACATATGAAGCTCTTTAACCCTCTCACAAAAACTTGTCCATTTGTTTTTGGCTTACAACACCACTACCACACACACATCAATGAAACACCCTCGCTAAACGCCTCAACCATGAAACTTGACAACTTAATGCATAGAACAACATCTACTACTCACAAACCCCTATTGTCTAACCAATGTTAATGCACATATCATCTACTCTATGCACTTTGCACCTTTCGTCTAACACAACAATAACACCCTCGTCTACCCTTAACAAAACACGACCTTGTCCATGCCAGTGGAAGTACACATATCATCGACTATGTATATTTGTACTCAACGTCTACCATGAGCTCATCTACTCTACTCTCTGCTCTTCCCATGGTGATATATAACCATTTCTCCTAGGCATGCCTCTCCTTCTACACTTAGTATTTTCGTCCTTGAAAGTGTAACTACTTAGGAAAACAATTAAGAGTACACCCTTATTGCATCTTCTTCTAGTTCTCACTTGCAATCCTTTATCCCTTCATTCCTTAACGCCTTTCACATATACTAAACTACTTCGTCTAATAATCTACCCCATGACTATCCTATCTCCCACAGATACTTCCTTTCTTCTTGTACATTGTTTAATTGTTGCAGCTTTCTTCTAACTCTTTGATGTTCTACTTTTTCCCTCTAAAGGCTTCACCACATGGTGATGAAGGATTGAGTTGGTTCATTTTATATTTTTGGAATATGGTGATGAGTTATTTAAGAAAACCTAGAAAAGATCTCCACTGGACATTAAGATAGCAAGTTATCTATATGTGAAGGTTCACTTCTAAAGGTTCTAGAGAAAGATAGAGATGAATTGATTCAAGATTCAAATGGAAAACAACACATATAAACCGAATAGAAGTAAAAGGAAAGAACAATAAAATTGAAGATATAGAAGATGGTAATGGAGATGAAGCACGCCACTCTTAGAGGGGCCATATGGCTAGCCAACACCAGAGATGAGTGATTGGTGTCGCCACTTGCATAGCAAGATAAGGCTAGTGATATCTCCACTCCATGGAGGAAGCTCATGGTTTTGTGGTTGCACAACAAGTGTATAATACTGAAATTTATCAACCCTTTTACATGTTCAAGAGCACCTAAGCTCCACATCATCCATGCTATCCAATAGTGTTGCACCACCTATCCATGCTTCCTTAAGCTTAATTAAACTACAAAAACAACTAAACATAGATTAGCATGTTGACTTAAGTTAAGTCAACTTTGGTCAAACCTACTCAAAGGTCAATAAGTCAACTAAAGTAGGACTCATGCTATGTTTCATCTACCAGTTTTCCAACAATTCATGCATTTTTTTTTGAATTTCCTACGCCTCTTCGGGACTAGCCCTATAGGCTGGCCTATTTGGCAAAGATGAACCTTGTATAAAATCAATTTGGGCCTTTATGCTTCTTAGGGGTGGAAGCCCTTTTGGAGGCTTTTGAAAAACATCTTTGAATTCATCTAAGACTAAAGACAAGTCTTGAGGACATATAGAGTGAGGCTTTTGGAAGGAGGGGGAGGACTCACTAGGATAAGCTATAAGGACTTGTTTTTGGGCAAACATTACTTTTTTTATCCCTTTGAGGGAGATCATGCTCTTCTTGGCCTCTTTGCCATTCCCTTGCACCTTCCTTTGCGCCTTCTCCTCCTTTCTTTTCTTTAGCATTTGCATTTGATCCTCATTGACTTCCTTGGGAGAAAGAGGTAAAAGTGTAATCTTCTTGCCTTGGAAGCTGAAAGAAAATTTGTTGGCATGGCCATCATGAAAAACCTTTTTATCAAATTGCCATGACCTACCTAGTAGAATATGAGTTACTTCCATAGACACTAAGTCACACAAAACCTCATCTTTGTAATTCCTAATGGAGAAGTTGATGATGACTTGCTTGTCAACCTTGATATCTCCTTTCTCACTAAGCCAAGATAGCTTATAAGGCTTGGCATGAGGGATGGTTTTCAAGCCAAGCTTGTCCACAACCCTTGTGCTAGCCACATTTACACAACTTCCACTATCAATTATGAGGGAGCAAATTTTGTTGTTGATTAGGCACCTTGAGTGAAAAATGTTTTCCCTTTGAGATTCTAGTTCCTTTGGGACTTGGCCCAACATGCACCTAACCATCAATAAACCTCCTTCATTAGGTTTGATTCATCATCATTTAAAGAGGAGGAAGAAGTGTGTGAGGAAGTGCTTTTGGGGATGAGGGGAAAGAATGTTCACTTTCAACCTCTCCTTTAGGATTCAAGATCATGTTCCTTTTTGTTGGCAATTTGAAGCAACGTGACCATACCCCAAACATTTAAAACTTTTGATGGAATTAGAACCTTGAGAAGAGTTTGGATTATCACGGGGAACTCTAGTCGAATTAGTCCTAGGTGGGTGGTCCTGGAGATTTTTGGAGGGTGTTCTTTCATCTTTTCTTTTTTTACCTTTCCAAGTTTTTGAGTAGTATTTATTACAAGAAGTATTCCTCTTGGCCTTTTGTTTCTTTTTCAATTGGCTTTCAACTTTTAAGGCCAAGTGCAAAATTTTATCAAGTGTGGAATACTAATATAACTCTACTACATCTTGAATTTCTCTTTTAAGACTATTCACAAACCTAGCTACCTTTTCTTCTTCACTTTCAAATTGGAGTCCTACTTTTAGAAGCTTGAACTCCATTAGCTTATAATATTCATCCACACACATAGACTCTTGTTAAAGTCTTTGGAGCTTCAAAAGAGTCTTCCTCCTATAGTAGCGATAAATTTAGCGTGCATTAAATGTTTAATGTCCCTCTAAGAAGCCGCAAGTGTCTCTTGGTTAATATTGTTCATACACATTTGATGTCACCAAGTCATGGCGTAATCCTCAAATTCTAGCACTACTAAATCTACTTGTTCTGGGCCACTAACTACATGAATGTTGAATATTTGATCTAGTTTTTCTCCCATTCAATGTAGAGGTTGGGGTCATTCTCTTCTTTGAACTTGGGTATCTTGATGGGACGTGGTTATCTTTGTGGGAGAGAGTTGTGCCTTCTTCCTCCATCAAACCCTTGCCTCCTTCTCCTTTCACCATCATAATCTCACTTTGCCCTCTATCCGCTCTTAATTGGTCAAACGTTTCCCTCTTACCAATCTCCATTCCTCGGAGGATGTGAGCAAGGGTAGTTTGATCATGTTGTTGTGCCATCGGGGTAACTATTACAGGGGAGTATGGTGGAATCGACTCCTCCTCTTCCTCTTCCACAATTGGATCCAAGTTCATCTTCTCCTACACAAAACTCAACAAAAAACCAAGACAAAAATAGGCAATTAGTGGTGAAAGTGCAGCAAAACCCGAGACCAAAATGTGTTAAAAAAAATCACCCAAGTGTTTAGATCACACTCCCAAAGTAACAAGGTAAGGACAACACTCAAGGTCCACCAAAGGAGTGAAGAAAAAACCTCAAAAACTTTTCAAAACCTTTCAAATGCATGTCAAGTGGCTCGGCCACAACACCCAAAGAGTTTCGAGAAAGGAAAACTACTAAGACAAAACAAAGAACACCTAGTGACAAGCAAGTAAAGCACAAAAATAAGGAAAGATAAACTCTAAAGAGAGAAAATATGTGACAAAACTTTTAATAAGACTAACACAAGAAAAGCACAGTATAAAGACTCTATGGAAAATACTTGAACATGCATAACCTAGTCTCAAGTCATGCATACACCAAGAAAGATAATTACCAGGTTAAAGAATGGAACTAATTTGCCAATATCACCCAACACTCAAATATGAAAACTAGTAGCATAACACCTAGTGATTTTTGCAAATTTGGTTCAGCAAGGAGCAATATTGCTCTTGGCCAAATGGTAAAAAGTGCAGAAAAAATTTTATTCTTTCAAAACTAGTTTCACAAGATGATGGGAAAGTGTTTTTAGGTGGCTTGGACATTTAGTTCCTCAAAGTTTATGGCAAAATCATTTCCATGGAGCATACATCCACCAAGATATATAGTTCATGCAATTTTCAAATACTTTAGGAAACAATAACAAGAAAACTTCAAGTAGGCATATGACAAAGGACTAAAAACAAGGCCAAACACATTTAAAGACACTTTTTAACATGTGAGACAAAATTTTGGCATGGTAACACCAAAGATAGCTCTCGGCCAAACACAAAAGAGGCACCAAATATTTCATGTTCTCACTTCACCAAGGGACATACATCAATAATATGGGATTCTAGATACTTAAACCTCTTGTGAAGTGGAAAAATTTGTGCACACCACTTGAAACACCAAGAAAGCCGAGAGGTCCACCAAGCACAAAATACAAGAAAACAATGGTTAGCACATAAAAAGCTCCATATTCAAAATAACCTAGGCTCTAGATACCAAATGATGAAGGATTGAGTTGGTTTATTTTATATTTTTGGAATATGGTGATGAGTTATTTAAGAAAACCTAGAGAAGATCCCCATTGGACATTAAGATAGCAAGCTATTTAGATGTGAAGGTTCACTTCTAAAAGTTCTAGAGAAAGATAGAGATGAATTGATTCAAGATTCAAATGGAAACAACACATATAAACCAAATAGAAGTAAAAGGAAAGAACAATAAAATGGAAGATATAAAAGATGGTAATGCAGATGAAGCATGTCACTCTTAGAGGGTCCATAAGGCTAACTAACTCTAGAGATGAGTGATTGATGCCGCCACTTGCATAGCAAGATAAGGCTAAGTGAAATCTCCACTCCATGGAGGAAGCTCACGGTTTTGTGGTTGAACAACAAGTGTATAATACTCAAATTTATGAATAACCCTAATTCTAGAAGCATCTTCTAAAGTAGCACAAACTTGAATGGTGGTGGGAAACCCTAAAGGGATTTTGGGCAAAGCTCACCGTGTGAGACAAGGTGCCTTCTAGTAATGCTAAAAGGAGCTTTAAGACAAAGGAGACAAAATATACAAGCTCCTTTTGCTTTATGCTCTATGCTTTTTGCTTTCTTCTCTCCTCCACCTAAGCTCCACATCATCCATGCTCTCCAATAGTGTTGCACCACCTATCCATGCTTCCCTAAGCTTAATTAACCTACAAAAACAACTAAACATGGATTAGCATGTTGGCTTAAGTCAAGTCAACACTAGTTTACAAGTAAAACCTAGTTAAAGGTCAACAATCAACTAAGGTTGGTCAACTAAGTCAACTTTAGGAACATCACAACAATGAAATACAAAAGAAGATAATGATGAAGGACTAGATGTCTCCCCTCTAGACATGCTCCTTGTGACTCTTATGGGGAGAACTCTTCCATGGCACATTGTGTGGTCAAGCCTTCATCACTGAGCCATTTCTCTCTTTGTTACAGATCATGAAAAGGAATCCCTCAAATCCTTATACATCTTAATCATGCTTGTGTGCTTCCAAAAACGATTCTTGAATTTTGTTTCTACTCAAACACTTGTCACTAAATTGGCCGGCCTCGATTGTTACTTCAACATCATCATTTCCTTCATCTTTTCTTTCCTCAAATTGCGTTCTCCCTACATGATCATACACTCATCAAATTTTTTATAACATTTGTGAATCCGAAACTACACTCCATTTAACTTAATCCATCATTTTTTAATTCTTAGTAAGGGTCATTTGTTCTTAATTTATAAACTCGTTCATCTACACAGTCTTCGCACACACACCTCTAACCTATATTCTTCTCCTTTATCATCAACGGTGGCCATCTCAAAGACACATTTAATTCCATAATTTGCTTTTCTATTTAGCATTTTTACTCTACTAAATCAATTGAAGTCTTCCATGTAACACTATTGACCTTGGCCTCCATTCCAGGCACGAAGTCAATAAAGAACTTTTAGATTTAGAAATATTGGTTGTCTTGTGAGGAAAGGAAAGCCATCTAATGAGTTACAATTCTCTTAAGTGTGACCCATTCTTTTACAATATGTGCATTGTGGACAACCTATACCACCGTGCCCTTGTCTAGTGCCATGACTTCCTCTTCCATGAGAAGAAACCATGGCAGAAGACTCTTTATGTTATCAAGTTCAATTTTATTAAAAACTCAGTCATGGTGGCGTTATGGTATAAATCAGTGGCAGTTTTGCAACTTGCTGCCCCAACAAGGCCATGGCACTCACTTTTTGGATAATGACTGGTGGGCGTGAAATGGTTATGGCAGAAAAGGTGGGGTAGGGTTGTGGAGAAGAAATAGGGAAAGAAACCCTACTCATGAGGGGCAGCGACACAAGGAGGAGAAACCCTACTCATGAGGAGCAACGACACCACTGGTCGTCACCACTCATTCACAGTTGCTCGCATCGTGGCCAATTGCCGCATAATAATAATAATAGTAATAATTTTCTTACTATTATTTGAATTTGTAAACATAATATCATTACTTTTGGATTACAAATATGTTTTTGTATTGTTTTAAAATGTATATATTATCTTTCTCTTGATTGAAATTTCCTCCTTAACCTGTTATGATTTTTGTTATAATTTTATAAAGGATTTTTGGTGTATTCGATATTTTACATTATTCGATATCAATACCTCTATTCAAGTTTTCCATACATGGGACTTCTTGACGAGTTAGAATTTGATCTCTAACATGATCAAATTCTAGATTCGTTGCTTAAAGAGTCATTACCACATAAGTGTATGGAAGTGTGACCACTGGGGTTGGATTGCACTTCTTGAAGGTGCCTCATACTTAGGTGTTGGAAGACGGAACTCCAGTGGACGATTACAGACGCTGATGGATGACAGATTATTTGGACAAAGACAATGAGAATTACTTTGATATAGACTAGTTGAGCGGGATTGACAGGCTCTGATACATACTTGAGAAAAATATAGTGGAGTTAGAGTGAATTGATGGGAGTATATATTCCTCTCTTTTAGGGTTTCATATTTATAATAGCTTGGGATACATCAGATATGGTGAATAGAAGAGAATTCTGGAGGACATTTTTAGGAACTAGGTCCAGCACAAAGCACACAACATATAATAATGAATTCTATTAAAGATTATTTATTCTAACATATCCATTTCTTTTTGAATATTTAGATTAGTGATGATGTTCAATTCCTACTTGAGAATGATAGTGCGGAGGTTGCGGAGATGGTGAAGAGACATTCCAGTGAACTCTCTAAAACAGTAATTTTTCTCGAACTTCTGTGTTTCCAAAGTTGCTATTATCATCATCATCTTTAAGTTGTGTTTGGTATTTTTGCATTCCTAGAAATCACGTTTCTTACTAAAAATGTGTTTGGGGAATCATATTACCTAGGAATTATATATTCTGTGAATTATGTTTATTGGGAATGCGATAAATATGTTCGACATACTTACAAAAAAAATCCCTTTCCTGAGATCTTGGATTTCTACTCTTTCACGAGGAAGTTTTAGTGAGAAGATTAATTTAAAAAAAAAATTCCAACTAGTGCTGGATTCTTGTAAAAAAAATTTAAAATTATCACACCAAAAATAGGAAGGTAACATACTTTAACCGAAGATTTATGGGAAATATAAAAGAATCCATTTTCCAATCACCGCCTGTATGTTTGTATAATTATCAAAATCATAGTAACTATGATACAGAAGCATTTGTTGTACATTATATAATATGTTTATCTAACTGGTGTTTAATGTTTACTCTTAGCTAGGGTATATGGAAGAAAAACTTGAGTTCCTTCTGGATACTATAATGCTCAAGTGCAGGTATTTTGTAATTACTGTTATACGGATATTTATAGGAATAGTAACTGCTTGTTGCATACTTATTGGTTTATGTATTTTGATATACAGATTTAGATCAAATGGCACGAATATAACAAGACAACAGATTTTAGGCCATTGGTGGATTTTATTTCATCTCTGTTTAGCAAATATATTGCTTTATTCCTTTATAATGTCTTTGTTATGACAAGATATTATTCTGTTTATTGTATTGATTCCTTTTTCTCAATATAAATAAAGTATTCGTACTGTCTCATAAATATAGTTTAAATCAGTATTTCTCTCTTCCTTGGATTTTAACATAGTATCCAGAGGCTTTTTCAAAGTCGTGTTGGCTTGATAGTCTCACTGTCTCCGGAGGTGTTACTTTATTTTTTCTTTGCAAACTTTTCTCCCAGGTTCGCTTTCCAGTGCCGCCTCTGGTAAGTTTTCAGCTGACATTCCAGTGACCACCGTTTTCTCTAATGAACACAGGGTTTGAAATGCACCACCCATCCACGTGCCTTGACACGCGACTTTTCTTCCACAGCAGCCACATGTCTAATTGGCACAACAATGCTCACCAACCTTCGCCCACAAAGAGGGTTATTTATATTAAGAAATAACATAACACAAGACTTTTTTTTTTTTTATTTTTTTTTTTTTTTTTTTTTATATTAAGCAATAGCCATATCCTTGCATTGATTTAACTCTTTCACACCCCAGCCAACTAATTAGTATCCAAACTGTATTAACTAACTCCCCGTTTGACTGAAACTCCGTATCAAGCGACTCAATTTTGTGGGGCTAAAGAGAGTTTTTCCCTCTTCTGATATTTTTTGTCCAAAGAATATTCTTCAAATTGGTTGTGGGCTTCCTCTTCATCTAATACTATATATTAGACTCGTCTTCATCTTTCAGAATTCTCTCCCCCTGAAGTAGGAACTGACAAAGATTCACTTGGTTTCGTGAAAAGTGACACCCGTAGAGACCAATGTTAGACTACTTCGAAAATTATAAAACTTGCACCTCTTATACACATTTGTTTGCCCTAAGATCGAACTTACATGGTGATGACTATAAGAATGAGCAATGCAATATACACAAATCTTCATGACATGGTGAACTTGACATGGGCAGGGGTTGCTCCCACGTTTATACATGATCTTGACCATGGCAGTTGTTGATATCTCTTAACATTTTCCATGCTAATGAATCTATAGAAACATGGTTTACGACAGATTGAGTCACACTCTGATGGGATTGCTAATACTTTGTCATATTCACAATTCTAGAGTTAAATTATCGAGTTTGAATTACTTGATGAAAAATGCCCCCCAAAAAAAATACAAAATTTATATTTCTGGTCATTTGTTTTTCATTTTTATTGTACTCAATCTTTTTGTTTTGTTTTCATTACAAAATCAGACATGATTTGGTGGTTCAAGGGACCTCTAAAACCTTCTGCCTACTCTGTTATCCTTTTCTCCTTTGATGTTTAGTTTGCATCAGACATTCTTACACAACCATATTTTCACTCCTATATACAGGTCCATGACCCTTGCTGAGAAACAACAGCTACAGAGTTTAATTCAGAAGCTACCAGCAAGAAATCTTGTTCGTGTAGTGGAGTTACTTCGTCGAAATAGGCCAGCAGAAGAACAAAGTTGTGACGAAGTAATTGTTGATCTCGAAACAGAGGTAGTACTCTAATTGGGTGTATATAATGTAAAATTTATTATTATTCTCTTATCTGCATACTATGTTTTATGATTACAGACTTAATCAGCATTATAAGATGTTCAACCTGTTGATTTGCTGCAGGATAATGCTTCACTGTGGAGACTGTATTACTATGTTGAAGCTGTTGACAAAGCCAAAAGTCTTTCTTGTAGCCTAGTCGACTAGTTTTGTAAATGCTTTTGAAAGCCTTAGCCTTATTGGTAGTTCCTCATAACTCATTCTGATCTCGTAATTCCAGAGTATACAGATTTTTAAACTCTTGTCTCAGTTTCGGCATAGGGATACTTTAGTCTATTACTGGGACATAATGAAATTTATAGGATTTAGTGTTTTTTCCCTGACTTGACGTGTCTAAGGATCGTCCCAGATTGTTATAGCAAAAGATGAACTGTTTCTTCTTGAACCAACCTTTTTCTTCCTGCACCCCCATAAAATCCATAAACCCTAAATTACTCTTCACTAAAATTATAATAAAAAGGTAAAAATTACCTCTGCACCACAATCCAAAAAGGTAAAAATTACCTCTTTACCTTCTAGAATATATTAAAAAACAAATTACGAACTATGCAATCTGGACGGCTGGAATACACACATTAGAGAAGATCTTTTTGATCCGGAAAAATTTTTTGGATTATGAATTTTGAAATGTAATTTTTTTAGATACGGTTTAGACTGTAATTCAGAATGCTTTTCAAAAAATCTTTTCCGGATTGGTGAATCCAGAACTTTGTTTTCTATGATGATCTTTTTAATTCGGAAGTGTTTTATAATCCGAAACCATTGGCCATTAACAGTGGAGGCTCTCCTCATAGCGTTTCCTCCATCACTCACTTAATGTGTGAGGTGGATTTTATTAAAAAGGATTGGAGCAAGGGGAATTTATTTTGAGGGTGGAAGAGCGAAGATAGATGTGTCGAGATATAGATGAAGGTGTGGAATTTATTTTAAGGGTGGAAGAGTGGAGATGAAAATGAAGGTGTTGAATATATTTTGAGGGTGGAAGAATGGAGATGGAGATGAAGGTGTTAAAATTTATTTTTAGGGTGGAAGGGTGGAGATGAAGATGAAGGTACGAAATTTATTTAGAGTGGGAGAGTGGAGATGCCCCGGAGGTGAGGGGGATGAACATTAAAGAGGTGCAAAAATATTTTAAATTTTTATCATAATTATAATTTTAATGAGAGTGATTTAGGATTTATGAATATTATGAGGGTGCAGGAAGGAAAAAAGGGTGGTACACGAGGAAACATTCCAAAAGGTGATGCGAGATATCCTAGACAAGAATGATAATTTTTGACCGGATATGTAAAAATGGGTTGAAACTCGCGAGTCAATTTGGCTTACCACGGGTTGGGTTGAAATTTATTCACAAATTTCAGTACGGGTTGATTTTTGACCCGACTCATCTATAACTTGGCTCATGCAGGTTGAACCCATGGTGAGCCGGGTTGGTTTACCAACCCACAAATAAAGGGTCACAAATATTTTTTATTGAGTTGAGCTTTGCATTTGATCATGTTAGATTGTTTTTTCTAACCAACACATAGATAATTTGTATTTTTGTGATTTTGGTTTGTATTTGGATTATATTAAAGTTTATTTAGATTTTAATTAGAATTATAATTTAGTTTTAACTGAAAAAACAATTGTATTTTTTTTAATTAAGTGAACCTGTGAGTCAACCCGTTTAGCCCACCAACTTGTGGTGGGCCGAACCAGGTTCAAATTTTTTGGCTCGCTATCCGAATATAACCAAGTTCTTTATGTTTTCTAATTTCCATTTGCTCTCTCCTTTAATTCTTAATGCTATCCGAATTTAAAAATAATCTATATCATAACAAAATGAAATTATTATAAGAGTTCAAGAAAAAGGAGATTAAGAGGAGTTTATAAATTACTTCAAAGGCTATGGAAGAAGAAAATTCACAAAATGTTAGAAAAACTATTACAATTTTTTTTTTTATATTTCTTGTAACATTTTTGTAAATAAGAATGTTGAAAATATACTTTCTTTCTTGAGAGTAAAAATTCTTAGTTTCAACACAAGGTTAATTCTACGAAGTAAAAAAATAGTTTTTTCATACTTTATGTATTTGTTCTTAATAGGCCCAAATATATCCTAAAAAGATTTCACCAAAAGTATTTTTGAACACTTTATCTTTAATTTGAGATATTCTCCTTCAACTACCAAGTTGTACAATATGTATCTGGTGAAGGTGCCTCCAACATTCAAGTGGAAGTGGTTTTTGTAGAGACACTTTGACACCCAAGTTAGGTATGTGTGTAAAATAAATGCCAAAATAAATACATAATAATTATTTCGCGAATAATGATATTTATAACAGTTTCATGAGCCTTTACTTGGTTGGGCTTAAGTCATCTAGGCTTTTACTTGTCTTAAGTTGTTTAAGGTTTTGCTAATTCGTCATAGACCTTAATCTTCTTTTTAATTATGCTCGATCCTCTTTAGTGCCTTCAACTAGGGTTATGGTCTGATACTGCTCTAGCTAAGATATCCTTATCGATATGGTTCCATAGTCATTGTGGTCGAAGTATCTTTGTTGACAAAGTGATATCCTAGGTTGTTCGAGAAGGTCTCGGTCACATATGGTACATTAGCCCCTAGACCCGATGTGCTCTATGTGAGAGTCTTATTTTGCAAAGAAAACTTATATTCTTTGGTTGCCTTGTCCTTCTTCCGCTCGCATAAGTATAGGTATAGTAAAACCCCAGTCTCTTGAAGTGTAATGACGATAACACTTGAGGGACAGGTCTAAGGTGTGTCAGGAAGGATCTTTACACGAGAAGAGCAATAACTAGGCGTTGCAACCATCAAATATGAAAAGATTTAATGATTGAGAATGAAGTAGTGCCATATGAAGGGGCACACTAGTGGCTATTAAAAGGGGTTTCATTTGAACATTTTGGGCTTATCTGCGTTAGTGAGAAATAGGGTGTTTCTATCGACAATGTTGCATTGTTGAGAAAGCATTTATGCATTTAAGGGTGTTTCTCATTTAGGTATTTCTTCATCTAGCACTTTCGATATGTCGTCTAGCAATGTTGAGAAGGCCTTTAGGCATGAGGAAAGGGCGAGATCTTTAGTGAGTGAGTCATGTTCCAGTGGAGATGCTGCTAAGGAGAACCGAGATAATTTCGCAATTGAGTGGGTTGAGCATAATATGCCTTTGAGAGAAGGGTATGAGTGTGTAGATCATGGGGTGAAATGGTCTTCTACTACTTAATCTTTCTATGGCAGCATATATATGCTAGATGGTCGTGTTGAGGACGACATCATTTTGGTCCAAAGGGCTTATGCTATTGACAATGTGTCATGGATGAGGGGGTTCTCCAAGTCATTTTTTCTACATGTACGTGACTTTATTCTTCGAGTTGCATGTCCACCTCCCTTTTGACGAACTCACCATGTGAGTTTTGCACATTTTTATCATGGCTCCTACCTAACTACATCCTAATAATTAGGATGCCTTGCATGCCTTTTGTGTCATAAGCATGGCCCTAAAGAAGAAACCTTCACCCAAGTTTTTCTTTATTATTATAGTACACGACCTCATGACTTGGTTAGCTGGTTATCCTTAAAATGGCAGGCTACATCTTGTTTGTTCACCCTCTACTCATTATCCTTCAAAAACTTCAAAACGGGATTTTTTTTAGGATCATAGTGAATCCTATCGGGTGTCAATATTTTTATTCTGATGATAAGCCAAAATTTCCCTTGTATTGGACTTAAGATCCTATCAGGTATCAAAAGTAGCCAAAGGGTATGATTACCGACGAGGATAGAAGAATCCTAAGAATCCTTGATGAACTTCCCCATGGTCTTCCCATTACAAGGAAAATTGTTAAAGTCCCTGTGTAAATGCTTCATCTGACTGACATGTTTGGCATGTTTCCTTTATTTGTAGGCTAAGACTGGTATTTGTCTAATTTGAATACTTTTTGGTATTTTCAGAGATCATGGCGCATATGGAGGCTAAGTTGGGTAAGAAGAATATTTTCAAGGAACTTCGATGCAAAGTAGTAGCTGAAAGTAAGAAGAGTGATGGAAGTGGGCTTTCTGCCATTGTCGAGATTAAACTCATCGTCGATCTCCATCTACCTCCTATGCGGGCTAGTAAAGGGGAGAGAAAGAAGCCTTCAACTCAGGAGGCTTACACTAAGAACTTTGGTTTACCAATGAAGGGATGGGGTGGCCTTGTGGGCACTCAACTTGACCTTTGTAACAGTATAAAGATATTTTTGGCCGAGGATGATGCACAATTGATTAGAGAGAGCACCCATCAAGCATTGATAGATGATTCTGTTGAGCTTCACAACTACACAATAATTTATGGTTGCTAGGTTGTGAGCCTCTTAATTAAGTTAGTGGCTAGTGAGGAGAAGGCAAAGATGGTTGTTGAGATGATCAAATTGAAAAGGCATGTGGAAGGCTTTGCGACTAACAAGGAAAAGTGGGAGAAAGAAAGGCGTGAGCTGGGATCTACTTTGAAGTCTTGGAAGAACTCCTGCTTTGAACTTGAAGAGAAGGAAAGGAAAGTGATAACGCTGTCGTTGACGCGATCAAATTAATACTACTTATCTAGAACAACTTCAGTATTGTTAAGATAGTAGTCAACAGAATAGAAAGGGTAAAGTAATCCAAAGTCGTCTCCCAACGAACACGGAATTGATTTTTAACAAATTAGTTCTTATAAAATTATACAAGAGTTAGTCAAATAAAATTATAAAAAAATATAGGGGATTAAGATAAACAAAGATAGAAATAAAATTTAAAAGATAAAGAGAAATAAAAATAATAGTAAAGAAAATAGATTGATTCCATTGCTTTTTCAAAATAGATTCATCATCGGTTATCTAAAGATTATTGCTCAATTAATTATTGTTGTAGATTTGCAAATTAATCAATGTA
>Ga0214545_1002131_pt1 | contig 38114 bp, 30 predicted proteins | sample CNSS4metaG_FD_160064 | JGI IMG/M metagenome (GOLD analysis project Ga0214545, IMG submission 160064) | Root nodule microbial communities from cowpea collected in UCLA plant growth center, Los Angeles, California, USA - CNSS4 | ecosystem: Host-associated > Plants > Roots > Nodule | place: USA...
AATTACACCACCAATTCAACCAAGTCATGTTTCATGCTTAACAAATCCAATTCAGACATCATATCATACCAGAACATAATTACATAGATTTAAATAATAAAACAATAACACAAAAGTTAGCATACACAGGACTCGAACCCAAGTCCTTTCACACAATTTAAGTACTCTCAACCACTTGAGCTAATATTTTTCCACGTCATACCAACCATAATTTAATGTCATAATTATTTCCCCTCCCGTATTTATTAATTAATTATTTAATTAATTAATTAAATTCTACGGGTCTTACAGTCCGCGACGTCTTCGTCTTCTCCATGCGTCCCGCAACCACCACCACCGTTCTCTCATCTGAAACAACATCCTTTCGCGCAGATCTGCTATACTCCACGCAGAAAATGCAATCACCATCGTCACGCTTACGTCGGGACGTCGCCACCGTCGCGCTCCATGAGCTCAAACATGCCACTCCCGCGCCGCCATCAAGGTGCGTCTCGTCCATGGGCCCCCTAGTCGGAAAATGCACCAACGTGCAACCATCTTTGCGGCCTCAACGTGCAAGCACCCACACTGTGCACCAGATCGAAGAAGAAGAAAGAGAGCAGCACCTCTAACGCTGCATCACCTACACTTCTTCACGCTGAGGGCAGTTCGAATCTGCAACTACCGTGTCACCGTGAACCTGCAGCTGCGTCTTCTCCATCGTGGTGACTCTTTTGGCAGGAGAAAATGTTAAGTCCTCACGAGCACGCTCCTACAACAGCAGTAGTTCTTCACCATCACTGCAACAACAGCAAGCTCCATCCGATCATGTCCTCCATCGGAGAAACCATGGCCACCGACAAATCTGCGAAACGCACCTGTCGACAACCATCCTAGCAGCCAAACCCTAATTCCGGAAGGGAAAACTGATTTGGGAGAGACTGCTCTGACACGTGGTAGCCTCTCACTGGACAATCAAAGAGTCAACACTGGTCAACCAGTCAACTTTGGGCAAGGGCAGTCAATGTTGGTCAAACAGGCTATTTTTACACTATTTTTGGCAAGTGGTTCCTCTACAGGAACCCTAAATGGCTTAGCAAGAAAAAGATAGTCTTGCGGAAGTTCACCACCAACCAGACTAATTCTGGAAATTTTCCATAACCGCAAACTTTAAAAATGGAATATACAATTCATACATAATCATACCATACTTAGCATGCTAATCAGACTTAAAATAGTCAACACATGAAATTACCATATTTAGCATGCCAATCACATTTAAAATAAGGTTATCGTGTAAGGTACTCAAATTATCATACCAATCAGAATTAAACATAAACTTAACGTGTAAAGCTCCCCTAACCTGGTTTCCTTACTTAAAATGCAAATGCTAGAGCTCCCCCTTTGATCATCAATGGTCTCCTTAGCACCACCTCATTTTAGCTCCTCTAATTCACTTACTGATCATTATTTTTCCTTAATTTCGTGCACCTTACAATGCTCTCAAAAATCCAGCCTCCAAACCCCTCTATTCTCTCACAATTTGTCTTTTAATGGTGTCTTAATTAACAATAATGAAGGAAAAACGAAAATGACATTGAGACTGATTTTAATTGTCATTCAAAGTCACTTATGGACTGTTTTCCCAGCCTCCCTTGGCTGCTCATTCATCTAGGGTTTTCTCCACCCTTTCACCTTCATGCCAAAACTAATTTTAGCAAAAAGGAAGTTTAATTTAGAATTACCAAGGTTCGAACCCATGACTATGCCAATGCCAATTCAATGCATAAGCATTCAACCAATTCATGTTTCATGACATTTAATATAATTCTATAATTATATTATCACTCAACATGATCAAGCATATTATTAAAAATAATAAATTAAATAACACACAATTGGCATACATAGGACTTGCAAGTCCTCTCACACAATCAAGTACTCTCAACCATTTGAGCTAGTACTTTTCCACGTCATATAAATCAATAATTAATGCCTTAAAGGCTTCCACTACCCGCATCTATTAATTAATTATTTATTTAATTATTTAATTTTCACGGGTCTTACACGTATGATTTCTGTCGACTCTGAGTTGCTCGCATTCAATCTTGTATTGCCTTCTTTTTCTCAGTAGTCTGCTGTAAATATTCTGGTTCAAGTACCACTGACTCCCTATCCTGCTGCCAACATAAAGGAGTGTTGCATCTCCTACCATAAAAGCCTCATATGGCGCCATCCCAATGTTGGAATGATAGTTGTTATTGTACGTGAACTCCACTAATGGTAGCATGTCACTCCAAGTACCCAAGTGGTCCACTAAACCCTAAACCCTAAACCCTAAACCCTAAACCCTAATCTTCTCCACTACCCCACATCACATGTTATAGTTCCTAAGGTTACCTCCTATACTCATTCCCAAGTAGGTGAATGGCAAATTAATGATCTTGCAATTCAATATTTCTGTGTATCTTGCTACCATGTTTTCTTCTACCCATACTCCCCCTATTTTGGTTTTAGATAAGTTCAGCCTTAAACCTGAACCAAGCTCAAAACACCTAGGTAATGATTATTTAAGGTAAAACTTATTTACTTTGGAATACATATGATAAAATAGTGTTTTATGTTTTTTTTTTTTTGTATAAATTGTGAGAACCTTAAAAGGAAAAAAAGTACTTGTGTGCATGGACAATATCAAGCTATCATAAGACTCAAACCTTATCTTACCATAATCTCTGAACTCCTTGGATGGGTACTTCAAGGTCTTGTTTGTTAGGTCTTTGTTACTTAGTACTTTGTGGGACATATAGGGTGTACTTGTAGAAACGGCTATGACAATCAAGTCAACAAAAACTCTTAAAGTCAAAACTCATATTACAATGCTACTGAATTATGTACCTTTAATTACTTGGGTCCACCTTTATTTATAGAGGATTAATTACTTGGGATGTTCTTACTTAGTTAATTATGGGTTGGGCTTTGACTAGGTTCAATTGCCTTTGACCAAAGTTTATTGGGCCTAACTAGGCTTGATTGGGCCTGCATTGCAAGCCCAATACTTTTTGAATATGTTTCATTAGATCTTACCTTGTTTTTGCCTAAGTTAGAGTAGGTTCACTAACATATCAACATAATCAGATTTTCCTGCCTGCGTACTTGTCATCCATAGATGTGTTTGGTTAGTTATGCGTATTTCTTCTTTAACTGATGGTGTAAGATAGTTGACTGGTTTTTCCTCTATATAGACGACATTGGGTATACGTGATATAGCTAGTGTAGTGTTGACATGAGAATTTAATGAAGGCCAAGGTGGTATGCTTCTTGAAGATTTGATGAAGATTTAATGAAGCTCTTTTGAACTATCTTGAAGCCATTACCATTGGAATGAAGCCTACATTGATGAAGGAAAGGAGATTTAATGATATCCATGTTGATCAAGGCTAGAATGTGTGCTCTCCACATAGTTACATCATTAAGAAAGTGTATTTGAAGTTTGTAATTCATATTGTAGACCTTATAACATTAATTAGATGTATTTGGTCTTAGATGTGTTTTTTAATCTGTTGAATGGTTTTTCAATAGGTTAAAATGTCTCTTTTAATCTGTTGAATGGTTTTTTAACAGGTTAAAAGGTTGGTTGCAGTAGTCTTAAACTGTAACAAATTCAATCAATTGATTTAGTTTTTAATTGACTAATTTCACTTAAGTCAAGTGAAATCAACTGATTGATTTGAAAATCAACCTGTTAAATTTCGTAACAGTTTGACTATAAAAGCTGTGATTTTCAAAAGAGAGGCATGTTGATCATTTTAGAGCGCAGATTTGTTCTGAAAACTTGTGAAAACTCTCTCGTTCGTGATCATACAGTTTGCAACAATTGAAGATTGATCTTGGATTAATTCTTGGAGCTTTTGGCTTGGTTTGAAGCTTGGAGAAATTGGTTTGTGGTAGGCTGGGTTGTGCTACCACTGAGGTTTGATCTTTCTCAAGCTTTGTGTGTGTGCCTGGTGGTTTTCCAGGTCTGCAAGAGGGTTTTTGTTGTGCTAGTGTGATTCTTATGTGATTCAAGAGTCTTTTGTAGTGTTTTTGCATATTTTGAAAGTGTAAGGGTGGATACTTTGTAAATCTTTTGAAATAGTGCAAAGTCAAGCTCAGGTTGCCTTGACAAACTAAATGTAGCTCAGGTTTAAGTGAACCAGTATAAAAATCTAATGGTCTCCTCTCTTCTCTAACCTTTCTCTCTTGCATTTTCATTTTAAAGTTTAAAGAACTTATGCTTTAATAATATTTTTCATGTTCTTACATGTTTTCATGACATCTACAGTATTGAGCATGTTTGCATAATCATTTAGAACTGGTCTTGATCATTCTTATGCATTGTTCTTGGTTTAAAACTCGAATTTGTATTTTTGCATTTTTCCCAATATTTTAGTCAATTGTTTTCCTGTTTCAATCGATTGATTATACCAGAACAGAATCTGTTTAGTAAAATCAATCTGTTAACTCTGTTTTTGATGGACTGAAAGTATATTGTCCATCACCTTTTGCATCCTAACTTGGTGATCTAATTTAAAGGTGGTTTTTAGCTTACCAAGATAGCCTAAATTTTTAACTAGCCAATTCAAACCCCCACCTTCTTGGCTTTTCAACCATTTCAAAACTAATAGCTAGCAAATTGATCCTTTGTCGTCTAGGAGGTATATATTTGATCGTCTTGTTTTTTAGTGCCTATCATTTGTTATTCTACTATGTACTCGACTCTGCTATTTATGGTTCTCTACTACTTACGATCCTTTGGGTTGGCGGCCTGTCTGGCCACTATGGTATAGTACCAAACTCTCTCTCTCTCTCTCACACACACACACACACTCACACTCACCCTCACCCTTATCATATGTTCTTTCTTTCTTAGAAAAAGCATTTCACATTTCTCAGTATCCTCTTCCCAAGTTCTTCTCTTGTACCTTATCTCCTTCTTACACAGAGGTCATCCTTGGAGTCAATACGTAGAGTTCTTCGAATCCATCCAATCAAAGTTGTGCCTAGAGTAAGTTTTCTCTTGTTTGTTAGAAATAAAAGTTGTAATTTTTGTTTCTTGGATTTGATGGGTTGCATGTAAACCAACTTCACTCCAACCTTGTTCTTAAATTCTGATGATTCAAAGGGTGAATTTACATTTTTGGATATGATTTCATGAAATCCGTGAAGAAGGGATTATGAACTTAATAGTAGCATTCAAGGTAAGGGAAGCTAAAACCTAACTACTTGCATGTTATTTTTGTTTTGAATGTTGTTGTGTGTATAAACATGTGATTTTTCACATAGAACAAATAATTGGTGTTGTGAAATAAGTGTTGGAATGTTAAAGTTGTCCAAATGTGTTAAATATAATTGATTGGGTTGTTCTGTTTTATGTGAAGTTGTGAAATTAGGACTGTTTTGGTCTATTTGATTGTTGTTAGGAGATGAAGGAACTAAAATGGACAATATGTGCGTCTTGAAATTGGGAGCTTGGTGGAATGCATTATTGAAGTGTGTATGTTGTCTTTTGTTTTCAATTTGGGTTTGAGGTATAAGCTTATAATGGTGATATTCTGCTGAAACAAATACAACATGGTTTGTGTGTTTTATGGCTTGTTTGAGGCATGAGATGGTTGTTGGTTGGGTTGGCACTCTTAAAATTTTAGGATTTTCAACTTATGTGTTATGCAAACTTGCTAGGCGAGCCCTATATCTCGTTGGGCGAGTGCCAAAACTAACTTTGACAAAGAGGAAATCTCGTTGGGCGAGTTGAGTTTTCCAAATCCGAGTCATCTTGGGAAAATTGCAATTCTTGCTTTGTTAACCGTCGAAATGAGCTAAATTTCTATAGTAGATCCTAGACATGTGATTCTTTGTTTTGACTGAAGGGATCTTTAATTGAAGGTCTGTAGTTAAAGAAGTTTTTCTTGTAAGGTTCCTATAGTTTGGGTTGGTTCTTTTTGCATCATTTTTTAGTCAATTATATTTAATTTGAATATAAGAACATAATTTTTAGAAGTTTTGAGGAAGCTTCAATTTTATTTATAAAATCTCAAACAGTTGTACTGATGTTGTCAAGTCGCCATTTTGTATCTTGATATACTTGTGTGAGAATGTGCAAATTTATTTGTGATTCATATAAATCATATGAACCATTTGGATGATGTACAGATTGTAGAATATATATATATATATATATATATATATATATATATATACATATATATATATATATATATATATATATATATATACATATATATATATATATATATAAATGCGATGTACGAAAGTGCCAACGGGGAACACGTTGATGGCAAAAGATACATTCATTCTACTCGGTATTATCTTACCTTCCCATTTTTGGTATGAACGTAAATGGGAAAAAAACAAAAAGGAAAGGATAAAGAAATTAAAAAAAAAATCCATTAGTTTTTTAATTAATAAATATAAAGTAATTTATGTCTTTTCTAATTATAGAGTTGGCAAATGTGCATAAGTCGGGTTAATTAACTAAGTTAGAGAGAGAGAGTCTAGTAGCGTGGGTGATGAGAGTTAAATGAGGTTTTTATGATGGGATTAGGGGTGAGATCCTTCGTTGATGCCATAAGTTAACTTACCTTATCTATAGAAATTTTATCGATTTCTTAGACCAGGTGGAGCCAGAGCCTTTACTATAATCCACTAATAGGATTTATGACAAGTGCAAGGCTTCTTATGTCCAAGTCAATGCATAAATTCGGAGAATCGAGTCTAGCTTGTCTTTGCCTTGTGATTTTGGAATGATGAAAGGCTAACTTAGGTGTGATATCTTACTATGTGGACATTTTATGTATGAAGTTAAATTATGTTTGTTTAAAGTTATCTTTAATTTACCCTCGCTTTATTTGCATTGTTTGTGTATTTCTTCTTTTGTGACGATCATCATTCATTGGTGTGAGCAGTGGATGATATAGGAATGGATGTACCGCATGATGTAATAGAACCCAAGACCTGAGTCATAGGATAACAAATCTTCTTTTGTAACATGAATTGTTCTTTCTTTTGGAATGAGTTTACTTATAATCTATGATAAGTGTTGCATTAACTGTTTCGGATTATCAAACCTTTAATGTCGCATTTAGTGGTTTTATTCAAATAAGATTTTACGTGAACTAAACCTTAAGATAATTGCATTTGAATTGTACATAAATTTACTTTCATATAGTTAATTATTGATATAAAAGGTAAAGAAGATTTAAAGTAATGTTAGTGGGTAAAGAAATATTGTTATAGCCCAGATTTGAATATAAATGAGTGAAATTACAAAGACAATATAAGCTGATTTTAATAATAATAATAATAATATCATATCAGTTTAATCTATTTTAACAAAATATTAATGAAATTACTTTTAAAAAATATATAGTACTCCAATACTGAGCGGTCTTGTGGCTTTAAACTATGTAATCTACGATTCAAGCTATTGTATTGTGATGTCAATTTGAGTTCAGAATAAATCATATTCGAATACTGATTCAAAATTATTTCATGAGTTTTACTTTTTAAAATTATTTGAAAGTGAGTTACTAAGTTTAGTATCCATACAAGTGATGGCAACGAGATTTAAGATGGAATTTATTGATTACGAAAAGAAAATAAATTCACATTGAAAGATATTCGATGACAAGATTTTTACGGCATATAAACTAGAATGATAAATGTAACTTACAAGGCGAAATGCAAGCAATCACATACAATCACATTACATTCACTATTGTCAGTCAGTATTATATATAAAAGAGAATGCTATTCTACAAATAATAATATCATACTTATTTTACTATCAGATAGCAGATAGAAATGAGTTAGTTACACTTCCACAATAATTTTTCAGTTAAAACATACGAGGCAAGAGGGTCCTCTACATTTCTAATGCATAAAAGAATCGTAAATTTGAACTCCTGGTGAAAAGGGAACAAGAACACGCAATCACCATACAACTATAGAGATACCTTGAATCCTGATATCAAATCCCAGGATCGAACCATTTATTTTGAACCAAATAATAACGTCAGATTCACTGTTTCATTACCAGCATCTAAAGTCAAATTTGGAATTAGATTCTCAAGTACAAAGAAAATCAAAGGAATATTACCAACAAGCCTTCTACACAAGTTTTCCAAAATAAACGAGATCACGATTTTAGTCCATAGCTTAATCAATATTCTAGATTAAAAAATATAATGTGCTCAACTTCATATTTCAGGGGATGGAAAAATAGTACTTGAGTTTCTCTTACCAGCAGCCAATAGCCATAAATTTTGGTGGGACAAGTTCCTAAAGCTTCGCCGTCAACCCACTCGGAATTGGCTTCGAAGAACCATTATCCTTAATGTCATTATCTTTAGAATCCATTTCGCATGCATTAGGTGGGACGTCTACTGCAGGGGAACAATTGAAGAATCCATGAGGCTGCAAAAAAGGGAGCTTTGTAGGTCAGACTGATGGAAAACTTCTAGACGCAATTAAAATATGTAGTATGAACAAACTAATAAGATCAACACTCAAATAAACCATAGACAATAAAAAACGCATTGATGGTCTTAAAATCAGTAGTCATTTGATGGAAAAGATGTGGTCCAGTGAGCATTTAACACAACAATGATACCAAATAAAAATTTACTGATATTACAGTGCCGTTCAAAGTTCTTCGGATTCAAGCACTAACATTAGAAAGTACAAAACAAAAAAAAAACATCAAAACAGGATCAACAAACCATCACATAAAGTAACCTAAAATGATAGGCAAACAACCAACTACTCAAGTTCTCGCAGAAGTCAATATACATAACCAACTGAATCAAGTAATTACCGTGAGCATAAAACCAATGTGCTCTACTGGCATAACCGGCCAGTCTTCTAAACGGGGAACATGTGTGATTCCAAATACATACCTGAAAATAACAGTTAGTCTGAAGGGGAGAAAATTTGACAAGTCGACGGTGGAATGTTCAAGTAAATGGGAAAAAAGAATATGAAGAAACTTATTTTTGACGTTTTAATAAAACAATAAATAAAGAACTGAACAGGTTATTACTTGATGCAGTTACACACTTTTACTGATTTAGCATTACAAATTTTGTTAAACTGAATACTTTCACTTAGTCCAGTAGGAGTGTGTGGAGAAAAGGGGGAAAGGTTACCAAAGAACTATATTAGTTTCTTCCAAAGATCGGTTCTGCTTAACCCATGTTGCTAGTCCTTCACCAACACGCGGATTTTGATTTGGAAACTCTCCTCCAGGAAACATCTCATTACGTGAATATGTTGTTACCCAAAAATTATGCTTCAAGAAAGCAGCTCTTCTTAAAAACTTGGCTTCCGAACCTGCCAATGGTAAGCAGTTTGAACCAGGTACCAGCTTGTATCCCGTCAACTGGCCAGTTCTATTGCATGTTCTGGTGTTCCTTACCTGAAGAATTATTAAAATATTATCAGGTCTCGATCAAAGAATTAACCCAAAAGTCAAAAACAGTTAGAACCATGTTCTAATATAACATACAAAAACCTGCTTTTAAATGAAAGTAAACATTTTCAGTACTAGGTACAAAAGACACCTATTTGTATAGGCTATGTGTAACAGAAATTTCTCATCATTGTAAACAAACAAGTATTCAACAGTTTGACAAAATACAAAATTACCAATGTGGAGAAATCAAATTCCTGAAGAAACCTATCAAATTACCAACAGTTTAACACCAATAATCAGAAGTTGGCTATAAAACCCACAGAAGACTTACAATCCAATGTCGAGCGGTCAAAGAATTACAATCTCGCATGGCTTCCAGTTCAGATCTGAGCAAAGTCTCTTCAGCATAGAAAGCATTGTTATGAACATTATTCTCACCTGGTTCCTCAATTTTCATATTAACCTCCACAACCTACCAAACATCTTGAGAGAGTAAGAGTTGTACATAGAAAAGAATTTGATACATTGTTTATTGGAGTAAGAGAAAGCTGTTCACAAGTAAAATTACAAATAAATCACGAAAGTATCCAATTCTGTTATTTCCGCGTTAAAATAACAATAAAATTGGCTTCTGGATACCTAAGGAACGGACGAGGGATGTCACAAACTTGTAATTTCGGGCTGGGATGAAACAAAGAATTAGGAAGTTTTCATAAACTATGGTGAAAAACTGGTGCACTTTAATATGAGTGTTGTTTATAAATGTTGACGAGTTCACTCTAAAATTATAATCAGTAATCCTTTAAGATGAAACATTCTTGGAGAAAATATGCTTTAAAGGTCTTCAGATATTTCTACAGGATGAGAACTCACTGAGACCAGGACTATCGTAATGACCACTTTATTCATGTTTTAATCAAAATAGGTATGTAATGACCACTTAAATTGATTCATCTACCACTTAACAAGTACAAAGGATTAAATAGAAGTTAATTCTATTATAAATTAATGTTTATTGACATACAGAAAATGATAAAGCATAACCTAGTGATTTTGCAAATTTAAGAATTGTTGAGAAAATTCTGGTAACGGTTCGAAGCATCTATTGCTTCGTTGAAAAACACAGATTTTTTCTAAAATTAATTTTGTAAAAGTGATACGTGCCTTCTAGGCCTAAGAGCAGCTTAGACTGATAAGAGATGATCATATTATTGAAGGTGCTCTTTTAACCAAGAACCAACAAGAAAAAAAATTACATTAATTATTTTGTTAGCAGGGAGAGCAATGCAAATAATTACAAAAAACAAAAGGGTGAAAAGAAAAGCTACCCACCTTAACAGCATTGTGGAAAAATGGATGACCTTCCAGATGTTGGAAGAGACCTGATGCTAAATGCATCAAGTGCAATCATATGGCACATGAAGCAATCATATGTATGAGCAAAAATACTCAGCAAGAGGAAGAAGCTAAGATTGTTACCCAGGAGGAGGAGGAAGATCATCTATTTGTTGTCACATGTTTTGCAAGCAACGGAGAGAGTGAGAGTTGGTTGATTGATAGTGGCTGCACAAATCATATGAATAATGACAAAGAACTTTTCAAAGATTTAAAGCCAACCAATATCACCAAAGTTCGGATGGGGAATGGTGATTATATTTCAGTCAAAGGTAAGGGAACTGTTGAAATAACAAGCTACCCAGGTACAAAGTTCATTTCTGATGTGTTTTTTGTACCCCAAATTCAACAAAATTAAAGAGGTTTCAAAGTTGCTTTTGAAGATAATTTTTGCTTGAGTAGAGATGAAAGGGAAAAGTTTTGCTCTAAATCCATTGGAGGAGGATCAAGCTCCTTTTCCAGCCAAGGAAAACACACCTAAGGTGGAAACCAAGGCTAATGTTCCTGTTGAAAATAATGATTTTGTCTCCAAAACTACAGGCCTCAGGGAAGATACAAGGGAAGAGAGAGGGGGAAGTTTGTCTCGCAATATTCCCTGAAAGAAAGATATGCTTTTCATGAAGAGAATCAAGAAAACCTTTATAATCTAGTCCAGGAAAAATCCAACACGGGAAAGCAAGGACTAAGGATCAAGGACAGACCCAAGAAAATGGCAGCTGATCTTCCAGAACTTGATGATCACACACCAACATGAAAGGCTTGTTTATTTGGAAAGCAAAAAAAAAAAAAAAACACTTCCAGTCAGTAGGTTTGAGCATCTAAGACAACAAATTGGTGTTTGCAGATCCTAAGGCAAGGGGAATGTTAGTGAAATGCTTCAGAACTTAAACATGTCTACATTCAGAATTTGTTCTTTTTATTGTTATTGCTTTCCGAGTTTTAGGGAGTCGATTTTAGTTTATTTGTTACATCTATTTTCATGGCTTATTTTTAGAGTCATCTAAAGTTATTCTTAAATTTTTTAAATTGTAATGTTTAAGTTTCAAATAATATGATCAAATATTCATTTGTCCTTCATCAAGCAAATTCTGATTTTCTTAAAAATATTCCAACAAAGTACAAGGGATAAAATAGAAGTTAATTCTATTATAAATTAATGTTTATTAACAGAGACAGAAAATGATAAAGCATAACCTAGTTAGGGAGATTCGTAATTCGGCTTTTGCTTGAAATTACATTCAAACTGAACATAATTATGCGGTTTTGTTCGGTTTGTTTTGAACATAAAATAAGAAGAACGAACCAAACCAAATAAATTTTTTAATTTGATTTAGATCGGTTTTGCGGCTTTATTATATAATGTAGTATATGTATTTAGTCTTATCTTTTTTACACAATGGCTTAATCTTATATCATGATGAACAATTTTATTCTTTAGTCCACTATAATTAAATATTTGTTTTTATGTATAGTATTAAACAATTTGTTTACATATATTAACAGCTTTTTATCTTCTTGTATTGACAAAAGAACTAGAATAAAACAAATACAAAGGCACAAGGAGTGTCTTACAACCAAGGAAAAAACAAAACACAAATGTGTTTATGTTGTATCTGTACATTGTGGCATAAATACTACATAATCCCTAGAATCTACATGTCATAAGCCTAATAATCTGCTGTACACGTCTATACAATATTGCAAGAAATTTAAAACATAAACATCAAACATCAATCCTAGTATATGGATTGTTCTTCTAATAATTTCTCTTTTTTTTTTTGCTCTAACACTTTCTCCCTCAAAACTGATAATGTAACATTCACACCATCAAGTAAACTCTTCCTCCACCTCATTCATGTATTAAACATTATTTTACTCCGCTATTACATATTTATAAAGTATGAACCAGGTTAGGTACATTAAGTTTTCGTCTCACATACGTATTCTCTAGTATATAATTGAAATAATAATTAATATAGTAATATTTAAATAATTGATTTTTGTTCAGTTTGCCTTTTATCAGTTCTGAATTCAAAATTTTCGACTTTTATTGGTTATCAATTTTTTGGACTGGTTACGGTTATTTTTTTAGTTCGGTAACCTCGTAAGGTAAAATTTAGTAACTAAAAGCAAATTACCTGATTCAAGGCTTCACCTGGTTTAGAATCAACAGACATGTCCATACGAGCAACAAAAAAGTGTTGATGAACTGGTGCATATAGACCAGGTGCAATCATGGTTCCATATTTTCTAAACTCTCCAGGCAGCAAGGCCCCTAGGCTAAGAATTCCAGTAAGCTTGACTTCAGCTTCAATCCTTCCATCCTGAAAGAACACACACCACCATTTTCCAGAGTTAAATATCATACGACGACAATATAAAAATAATACATGAACAAGTAAACCACATAAAAGATGTTTAAAGCTGAGAGTTCCTTCAACCAAAAATACTCTAAAAGGATAAACAGATGAGGAGTCTTTCAATAATTCAAAGGGTGATCAGATACTGATGCTTGTGAATTTAACAATTATTAAATTGAGATTAATTTAAAATGGCATTGAAGTAAGCATATTTATTTTAAAAGGATATGAAACCCACTTGCCTGATAAAAGTGCCAAAAAAATCCATACTCATAGTTAGCCACAGTACACATGAAAGATACAGTAAGTCTCCTAGATCTTCGGACTTCTGCTAAGCCAGTTCTCCAGTCTTGATGCTTCCAGAGAATTCCGTGATCCTCTTCATGTAAACATACACAGTTTTCTATTGTTTCCACCCCACCAGTGAAATTAGTGAAGTGAGCATCAAAATACTTGATGTAGCCCAAACAATCACATCCCTGTAACAAACAAACATTGAGCTCAGACTATAAGGAGTCCATTCACGGAGAGTACAATGTCAGATTAGAAGAAACAAGAGGACAAATATCTAAAAACCTTCTTGAGGGAATGTGCATTTTTTCCCAAGCCATCTTCCCCAGCATCAAAAGCATTTTTCCGATAATGTGGGTCGTTGGGATCTCCATACGGAACAACCATCTCCACAAAACTCAGCCTATGAGCAACAGGCCTTCGCCCATGACTACCATCAACATATGCAACAGAATATATAACCAAACCTTCTTTGGGTGTGAATCCAATACGAAAATTCCACTGTTAACACAGGAACAACAAAGGCAAGTTATATATATCAAGTTTCAAATTATAGTTTGAATGAGTCAGCTCTTTTGACATTTCCAGTTACAAATTCATAAAAAGTAACATAACATCTACCTTCTGCCATTCAACAAAATAACCATTGACACGGAAGCTTGGACCTTCAGGCTGAATAATTTGCAACGGTTTTACATCACTTCTATCAGAGCCACCTCTGGTTTCACCCGGAGTATAATTCCTCAAGGGATCAACTGGTGGAAGGGGAACAAGTTTACGATCTTCAAACTCTATCACCACCATGTTTTGCATATCAACAAGAACATAGATACCCTCAACTGGGCGGGCATAGCCATTTTCCATGGGGCAGTCACTCTCAGATTGACAAAATATGAGGGGTTTAGCAAGTCTTCTCCCAGGAGCATCTGCTTCACTATAATAACCAACACACCTACGACAAGGTTATGCAGAACAAAAGTTTCAATACAAGTAATGTAAAGGGAAAGAATAATAATATCTCCAGATAAGAGATCCCTCAACAATGAATATCCAACTACAATTACCAGGGATCGACCATTACAAGGTCCATGTCTTCAATACCCCTTTTCTTCATAGCCTCTATAAATGGGGGAAAACTTTTGACTATAGCCTCACATTCTGCATATTCCTCAGCATCCTGAATATAGAGAGAATTTTATGGAATTGAGGTTTGTAGAATATTAGAACTGCATCAGCTTGACAAATTTGGACATATGCGAAGATATAAATCACTTCACAGCTTTTCAAAACTTTACACTTCTAATTATCTTGAATAACAAAGCTTGGACATCCAATTTCAGATTTAAACTTTACCAATACACTAAATCAATCACTTTATTTCCCACTCATGGCAACTGGGTGACATGCAGTTTTGACCATTTAATTTGTTGTTTGTAGGGTTGAGAAAATCAATACGTGAAAGATATAAGTACAGAAAGCATAGATTGAAAAAACTTTAGATTAAATTCTTTTTGTGATCAATACAGACAGCCCAAAAAAATAGTGTGACAAAGATGTAGAAATACTAAAAAAAGTGTTCTGGTTAAATTTAATTTTTTAATCAGGTTTGTTATTCACTCTTCATAAAGGAAACTGTCATAGTCTCATTCATAAGTAAAAGCAAGCCAACCAGCTATAGAGAAATTTATCAATACATTCAGTGACCGGTTCCAAAAATGTCTGCCAAAATCTAAACCATCATCATTAGGGGTAAAATTATTTAAAAACAATAAAGTACTACACGATGGTTAGAAAAGGAATCAGAAGTCATAAGGTAAAGACCAACATACCATTGGAGGCTGAACATCAGGAACAACATGTGATGAAATTACTTTTCCTCGGTGATGACCACCTCGAGTTACGGCATGTACTTGTGACAACTCAACAATCCATATACTAGTCTCGTTAGATTTCTTATTGTAAACAACAAGTCTAGCACATCTTGGAGGGAGTTTGGCTGGAATTAGAGGTCCTCCTCTAGTTCTGGGAAGTAATGATGGTTGGAAAGGCGGAAAGAAATATGCATCTGCCAGTGCAACAACATTTTTATCGGGCTCCAGTAAAACTACTTCAATGAAGCGCATACTATCTCTAAGCTGTAAGATATAATACAATCGGGAAGGAGATGAAACATCATAAGTAATCACTACTTGAACTCATTTAATTGTTGCCAACACCATCCAACTTCCATTTAAACAAAGAATAAAAATAAAAATACAAACAAAAAATCATATTGTAGTTGACAACCTCAGGAGTAGCTCCAGCGGCCCTCACAGTTGCCACGGCCACTGATATTTCAGCAGAAGTTAAAGGGTCCAAAGGGTGGCTGGACTGGGGCCTTGGCATTGCAGTGACTCCTATGCAACATTACAACAAAAATAGTAACATAGTTTAGCTAACATTAAAAAAAATGCGAAAGCAATCAGAACATATATTCAAGAACTTTCAAAAAAATGTTGAAAAGTAAGAGTACTTGTTTGATTTCCTTCTTACTTGTTAGTTCTAAACAAGTTGCCACCACTCAGCAATCAATACCTCATTCAAAATTGATTAAGTTCTGAAAAACTAAAATCCCAAAAACCGAAACAGATGAGAAGCATTCATGTTATCCCGATCTCACTTGAGTTTCGTGTTCCCAACTAGAGAGTGGTTATCATTTCCATGAATAAAAGCATACGACGATAAATACACGCAAGCACACAATCATTAGCCACATATCATTTGACATACCATCATCATACGCACACATACATAGCAGCATGAAATCAGCCATATCGTTTTTAACTACTCATGGTTCTCCATACCTTAACAGCACAATTCTACATTTTAGTCTGTTAAATGTGTTCAAAAATATATACGTAGAGAATAACATGAATGATCTCTAGGCAAAGAGAGAGGAGCTTAAGGATTATTCTATTGCTGCAAATAAGTAATTAAACCCTTTTTTGTATTTTAATTTTTTTATGAAATTAAGGTATTAGATTTGATGTGACGTAAAAGAGAGAGAAACAGAAGTGAAAAGGTGTTATGTTAGGTACCCTTGGCAGCAGAGGCATTGGTGGAGGAATCGACGGGACGAATGAGAGGGACGTCGGTGGCGGCGTTCCACTCTTGCGGCGGGGCGGCGGAACGGGGAATGGCGGCGGAGTCGGCGGCGGGACAGCAAGAAGAGGACGGCGGCGGCGGTAGTGGTGGCGTCGCCTTTTGCGAAGCTGTGGCCATTGCAGAGGATTCGCTATCTCACCGATTCCGCCACCCCAATAGGTCTCAGCACAGTACACTGACATACAGCAATTCACCCTCCTCTTCTTCTTCTTATTCTTCCACTTCCTTCTTATTCTTCTTCTTCTTCCACTGCAACAGCAACGTGATCTGAAACAAAAAAACAAACCGCGCAACACAGAGAAAGTGCAATGAATGAATAATGAATAGGAAGCAGAGCCAGCTGTGACGAAAAAATAGAGTAACTCTGCTTATATACTGCCAGATCAAGCCACGTGTTTTAGTTTTAACTCTCCTAATTCTCTTCTTTTCCCATACCATTATCATCGTTAATTACTGTTCCTTGAGCAAAATCTTACTCCATTATTACCAACGCAAATCTTCATGTTAATTGTAAATTTTTTTTGTTAAGATCACAGCGAATAATTACCAACGGTAACATTTTATATGTTTTTTAATAAAATATAAAATTGACGCATAAAGTTTCACATGCAATGCAATTGAAGAATAAAATTTGAAAACCTAATGGAAAATTAAGGGATGTACGTATTTGGATGGAGCTGAAATGATTTTTAGATACAGAGTTTTCCATTAAAATAGTTTAATTTGATTTTTGTATGTTTTTAATTGAAAATAAAAATAACACATTAAATATTTAAGGTGACATTCACAGTATTATTTATCATTTACACTTCAATATCACGTGAAGTTATATTATCATGTTGTTATCTTAACGTGTGAGCACTAATTTAATGAAAAAATCACATTAACTAAGAATTATATTAAAATGAAAAAAAAATGAAAAGTATTAATAAAAATCGAGATAAAAATATATTTTAAACCTAAAAATGAACTAAAGTTGATGAGATTTAGAAAGAGGATCAAAAGGAGAGTGAGGTAAGAGAGGGAGAGGACTTATCAATGGGGTCCAATACGATAAGCTGGTGGGGGGTTGATAGGACGATCTGCTTTTGGGTTTGTACGTTTTCATAAAGTCCAAGGAAGTAATAATAACCATTTTTGACATGACAACCATGCTTTGCTCCATCCGATGAAAGGAGGCAAAATTAACAAGCAAGCTGCTGCCACTGAATCACGGTACGTCTCTTTTGTGTCTATTGACATTAATTTTAAGATAAGGTCCAGATGTGACCGTATTAAAAGTTAAGAACGAAACATTATATATAATCAATACAAATTTATTAAACCCACTTCTATATTTCGTTGGATGATTGGAAGTAGGGAATAAAAAGGAGAAAGTGGAAATCGAAAGAAAAAAATATATATGAATTTTAACGTGAAATTGTTTAGATGGAGAGGAAGCTAGTAAAATTGAATAAATTCGAATGAAAAGTTTGGTCATAATGTTTTTCTCGTATAATAACAATTATAACCACAAATTTTAGGAGCTAAGTGTTAGTAATTTTGGGTCATGCATATATATGAGACATAATTAAATGTGTTAGGATCATTATTTATTAAGCCAAATAATAAAGTGATTTGACTAAATTAAAGTTTTAGCTAAAGGTATATGTCATGAAAATAAATATTGTGTAGAGACTATAAAGTAATTTGGAATTTGATGAGGAGTCAAATTAGAAATACTAAAACTTGACTAATTAACAGTTTAAAAGTGATCGTGGTCCCCTTCTGAGAGCACACAGAGACATAACGTACTTTTCAAGTTCGTGTTCCTTTCTCTCTATCCCCATAAAAAGAGAAAACTAAAGGAAAATAAATGTGTTCTACAAAAGGAAGATCAATTGATCAGTAGTGCTCTAAATAAGGGAACATCATCGTTATGGCTAATTCAACGTCATTGTCACAGAGCAATCTTTTCCCCCTTTTTTCCCCTTCTTTTTCCCCTTCTGCAGGTCTATGGAGGTGTATTCTGCAGCGACGGTGTCGACGGTGCAATCGCGCGACTCGCGGTGGCTTCCTGCAGTGGCGCACAACCTCTGTTGCGGTGGTTCTTCATGCTCCTTTCTTCACTCTGGTTTCATGTCGCAGGTGGGAGTGTGTAACATCCCTAATGAATATTACTTATTTAAATATTTAAAGATAAAAAAAATAAGTTTAAACGTCGCAATATTATTAATCCCATACGCGGGAAAAATCAAAATTTAAGATTCAATGCGACAACATTCAAATGAAATTAAATCGAAAGTTATTTCAAGTTCCCAATAAACCATTAAAACGATAGTAAATCCCTAGCTCTATCCCAGCTAGCCCTCACTCTGTCGCCTGAGCACCCTCAGCATCACCTATATCATCATCTGCTCCCGTATAACGAATTACACGATCATCGCCAATCACAAATAGAAAGGGTGAGCTCAAAAGATTATAAGAAACATATCAATTAAATAATATAAAATACACCCAATTATATTCTCATAGTTAGACCATGGTCTCATCCTTAATACCCCCAAGGCTTTTAAACCTCCAATTTAACAACAAAGTTAGCCATGGACTCAGGATTCATGATGCTCACACGAACCTGCTCGCTTGTGGTCCTGCCTCTACGAACCTCCTCGCTCGTAGTCCTACTCTACGGACCTGCCCGCCCGTAGTCCAACACATGTGATCCACTAGCTACGTACCTCCCCGCATGCAGCATCTCTCAACTGTGAGCACGGAACATACGAACCTACCTCGCTTGTATCCCCACAGGAGAGTAATTGAGTATGAACCTCCCCGCTCATACCATCACATGTCAACCACCATCCATGAACCTACCCGCTCATGGCACAACATCTCCTGATCCACGTTCGCATCAATGCGTACAACAATACACACAAACTGCACTAAACTCGCTTGGGCTAGAAGCCTTAGCTTAAGCGACCAGGCCTGTCTCGCTTAAGCTAAACTTCCTCGCCTGAGCGAGCATGCCATAGTGGTTCATAGCGAAGCCTCGCTTAAGCGAGCCTTTACTCGCCTAGGCGAGATCGCCCATCGCCCATCGCCTAACACCAAAACACTCACCTAGGTGGCGAGTTAAGCCAAACCACAAAACTCTGCACGACTTCTCGCTTAAGCGAGAACCTCTCGCTTGAGCGAGAGTCTCGGTCGCCCAAAAATAAAACCCTTTTGCCTGAGCGAGGGGCTCAAGCAAAACCATACAACTCTTGCGAGTTCTCGCCTGGGCAAGATACCCTTGCCTGAGCGAGATGTTCACATACAAATATTCTCGCATTTCTTGTTTTCGCGCCTAGGCAAGCCTTGCTCGCTTGGGCGAGAAAACCAGACATTTTCACTGTTACGCACACAGAACACAATGCCAAACCACAATACAATGCCAAAACACAATTTGCTCATTACCAAATAACCCAATGGTCTATTTTTACAAGTCATTCACCAAAACATGTTATAAACCCCCCCTACCCAATTAGACTCTCAAAACGTGAGATGAGACCATACCCAATCATGCATTGTAAAAACCCTTATCTTATTCATACAAAATTCAAGGGGGTTAATCAAATAGCGTGCAAAAACCATAAAATTTCAATCTCATCACATAGAGCACGAAAATTCAGGGCACACAAGCATCAAATTATGCAATTCATTCGTGAAATTAAAAATCAAAGCATAGAGCTCCCCTGACCTGGAAATCCTTGCTTCAATTGCTTACCTAACCTTGGTTTGGTGATACCTAAGAACCTTCCCTTGCTTTCCCAAAACAAAATTTAGTATTTGCTCTCAATCCCAAACTCACCTCTCCACTCAAAATTCGTACTCCTCACCACTCTCTGTGTCTCTAAATGCATTTTAAGGACCATTATGGGTGGGTTATTTTTCCCAACTCCCTTGGCTGCCCATTGCCTCTAGGGTTTCCCCCTTTCACATTCAGATCACTATTATATTAGCAATAAAAAAATAAAGAGACCAATTTCGTTCTAAGCAAGATTTGAACACACACCCTTGCAATTTCCAAGATCAAGGCACAACCAATTCAACCAAGTCATGTTTGTGTCAATTCCTCTAATTCTCTAATTATGTTATCACCCAACATAATCATGCATAATATTAAAATTAATAATAAATCAAATAACACAAAAATGACATACATAGGACTCGAACCTAAGTCCTTTCACACAAACAAGTACTCTCAACCATTTGAACTAATACTTTTTCACGCCACAACAATTAACATTAAATTCCATAAAGGCTTCTACTACTCGCCTTTATTAAATAACTATTTATTTAATTATTTAATTTTCTTGGGTCTTACAGAGTGCTTTACAATGGCTTCGTCAATGTTGCGGTGGTTCGTTGATGGCGGCTCAGGTGCGCGACGCAAAGCTCGCATCTCTGACAGTTTTTCGCATCATAGTGGCTAGTGCTTCCTCATCGCAGATGGCTGCGTGCTGGGTGTTGTCGCAGTGATGGGGATTTCGCGTCAGCAAGTGCCCTCGTCGATGATCTGATTCGCGGTAGTTCTGCAACGCGTGGTTCCGTCGTAGTGGAGGTGGCTCGTAGCGGCGCCGATCTGGTTCGAAGGGGGCGGCTTCAAAGCGGAGGCTCGCAGCTTCTACTCTCTGGTCACAACGGAGATGTTGTCGCGGGTGGAGGAAGGTCTGCCTTGGTGTAGTGGTGGCCTGTGACGGTGGCTAGGGTCCCAATGTGGTTGTGTGCGTGAGGAGAAGGAGGTCGAAAAAACCCTAATTGAATTAAATTAAATTAATTCATTTGAATTTTGGGTTCAAATATAATAATTAAATTAAGATATTTGAACATAAGTATTTATATTTTGGAATATAAATAAAGATGATTGGTTTTAGAATAAATAAGAATTCAAATTTTGGTAGTTTAACATTTTTTTATGAGCAAATTAAATTAAGATGTCGCCAAAGTGACCTCTCTTGAGGAGATAGTTCGTGAAAAATTTTAAATGTTGGTGTTTATGTACGTTCATGGGGGTATTGATCGGCCCAAAGGAAGATTAATATTTGGCCGGATTGCATACACACTTGTGATGATAAACATGTGATAATTATAAGGATTTGCTTTGTCGATGATAAATTAATCCAAAGATTGGTTTGTTCTTGGACGTGCTTTATTATAAATGTTTGATCATTACATCAAGATACCCCTAGCAGTTAATATTACTGTCCAAAGACTTGATATTAATGGTGCATTGGATGTCTTGGGATGGGTTAAACCATTATTTGAATATATTTATAATGATTTATTTTATTATGTGAGCTTAATAAGTTATTCCTCTTGTTTTATATACAGCTACAATTGCTTTTGTATCTGCCAATGTGAATTCTATTTTGATCCTCAATGGAACAAATTTTAAGGATTGGAAGGAGAACATTGAAATCACTCTTGGTTGCATTGATGTTGATCTTGCATTAAGGACTGAGCAACCCTTTACTCCTACGACGTCTAGTACTTCTAAAGACAGGAGGGATTATGAGAAGTGGGTTCGCTCAAACCACATGAGCATAATGATCATTAAGCGCGACATCCTGGAGGTGTTTAGGGGCACTGTTTCTGAAGACATAACAACTACCAAAGAATTCCTTGTTGAGATTGAGAAGCGCTTTGCAAAAAGCGATAAGGCAGAGGCAAGCACTCTTCTTCAGAACTTTATCTCCACGAAATATCAGGGCAAAGGAAATATCAGGGAATACATTATGAGCATGTCTAATATTGTTTTCAAATTTAAGGCACTAAAGCTTGAACTCTCAGAAGACTTACTCATTCATTTGGTGTTGATTTATCTTCCTGCATAGTTTAATCAGTTTAAAGTATCTTATAATTGTCAGAAGGATAAATGGTCTCTTAATGAACTCATTTCATACTATGTGCAAGAAGAGGAAAGACTAAAGCAAGACAAGACTGAAAGTGCTCATTTTGCAAGCACCTCAAAGGCTAAGGGCAAAAGAAAGAGATCGGAGGATCCCAAGAAGGAAGCTGCTAAAGGTCCAGAACAAAAGAAACAATCTCAGGAAAAACAAATGTTTCTTTTGCAATAAGATTGGACACGTAAAGAAGAAATGTGTCAAATATCATGCTTGGCGTGCAAAGAAAGGTATGTTTCTTACTTTGGTATGTTTTGAAGTCAATTTAGCGTCAGTACCTAGTAACACTTGGTGGTTAGACTCAGGTGCAACTACTAACATCAGTGTTTCTATGAAGGGTTGTCTAAATTACCGGAAGCCAACTGATTGTGAAAGATGGATATACGTTGGAGATGGCAAATCAGTGGAGGTGGAGGCTATTGGGCATTTTAGATTATTATTATGTATTGGTTTTTATTTGGATTTGAAAGACACTTTTGTTGTGCCGTCATTTAGATGGAATTTAATTTCAGTTTCTTATTTGGACAAATTAGGTTATTCTTGTTCATTTGGAAACAATGCATTCAGTTTGTCTTTTAATTCAAATATTGTTGAAACTGATTCACTTTTGGCTTATGATAATCTATATTTGCTTGATACTGTGGCCACCTATAATGAAACCCTCAATACAGAATCTCATGGTACTAAACGTAAAATTGAGAATACTCAATCGGGAGCATTATGGCACAAGCGCTTAGATCACATCTCTAATAATAGAGTTGAACGACTTGTGTCAAATGGAATCTTAGAGTCCATTGACTTCACAAACTTTGATGTTTGTGTTGAATGCATTAAAGGCAAACAGACCAAAGAAAAAAGATTAGGTGCATATAGAGCTTCAGACGTCTTAGAGTTGATTCATACGGATATGTGTGGGCCATTTCCTACACCTTCATGGAATGGTCAACAATACTTTATATCATTCATAGACGATTACTCAAGATATGCATACTTTGGATGTGTTCAAATCTTTTAAAGTTGAAGTTGAAAATCAACTCAACAAAAGAATTAAGTCTGTTAGATCTGACTGTGGTGGTGAGTACTATGGCAGATATGATGGATCAGGTGAACAACGTCCATGACCTTTTGCCAGGTACCTAGAGGAGTGTGGAATTGTCCCACAATACACCATGCCGGGATCACCCAGTATGAATGGTGTGGCTGAGAGACGAAACAGGACTCTTAAGGATATGATAAGGAGTATAATTTGTCATTCCACCTTACTAGAGTCACTTTGGGGAGAGGCACTAAAGACAACAAATTATATTCTGAACAGAGTACCAACTAAAGCAGCTACCAAAACACCTTATGAGCTTTGGATTGGCCGAAAGCCTAGTTTAAAGCATTTCCATGTGTGGGGTTGTCCAGCTGAGGCAAGACCTTATAAGCCAAATGAAAAGAAATTGGACTTCCGAACAATAAGTAGTTTCTTTATTGGTTATTCTGATAGATCCAGGGGATATAAATTTTATGATCCTATATTAAAGACAATTTTGAGACAGGGACTGCTACATTCTTTGAGGATATTGAGTTTAGGGGGAAGAATAAGATTAGGAAATTTGTCTTGGAGGAAGAATCGATAAAAATTCCAGAACCGATTCAAACAGTTACTTTTGATGAAGTAAGTTCGGAACCTCCACAAAACATTGCTGATGAACCCCATACTCAAGATGATTTGGTTGTTCGTGAAGAACAAACTCAAGATCCTTAACAACCTATGCTTCATGAGCCAACACCTTTGCGGAGACCCATGAGAGAAAGGAGAAGTGCCATTTCAGATGATTATGTTGTATACTCCAAGAAAATAAAGATCCCCACAATGGTATGATGGAAGATGATCAAATCACCGTCCGTCAAGCCATACAGGATCCTAATTCAGAAAAATGGATTGAAGCAATGAGTGAAGAGTATAAATCCATGCAAGACAATAAGGTTTGGGAACTTGTCCCATTACGAGAAGGTGTGAAACCCATGGGTTGTAAATGGTTATTTAAGACCAAACAAGATTCTAGAGGTAATGTAGAGAGGTATAAGGCTCGTCTTGTAGCTAAGGGATTTACTAAAAAAGAAGGGATTGACTTTAAAGACACTTTTTCTCTAGTTTCATCAAAAGACTATTTTAGGACAATTATGGCTCTTGTTGCACATTATGATTTGGAGCTTCATCAAATGGATGTCAAAACGATATTTCTCAATGGTGACATTGACGAGATGATCTATATGGTGGAACCAAAAATTTTATGTCAGGAGACCCAAAGAATATGGTTTGCAAATTGACTAAATCCATTTATGGACTAAAACAAGCATCTTGTCAATGGTACCATATATTTCATCAAGTAATTCTCTCATTTGGCTTCGAGATGAATCTTGTTGATGATTGTGTGTATCACAAGTTTAAGGGGAGCAAGTTTATTTTCCTGATCTTGTATGTTGATGACATTCTGTTTGCCACTAATGATATAGGCATATTGCACGAAACCAAGAAATTTCTATCAAAGAATTTTGAAATGAAAGATCTTGGTGACGCCTCCTTTGTATTAGGAATTCAGATACATCGAGATCGATCTCGGGGTATTCTAGGATTATCACAAAAGAGCTATATCAATAAAATTCTTAAAATGTTTAGCATGCATGAATGTAAATTCGGGGATACTCCAGTTGCTAAGGGAGACAAGTTCAGTCTCAATTAGTGCCCAAAGGGGAATTTGGAAATTGAGGAAATGTAGAAGATTCCTTATGCGTCAGCTGTAGGGAGTTTGATGTATGCCCAAATATATACGCGTCCAGACATAGCATACATAGTTGGGGTTCTAGGCAGATACTTAAGCAATCCAGGAATGGACCATTAGAAAGCAGCAAAGAGGGTCATGAGATATTTAAAGAGAACAAAAGGTTATATGCTCACATACAAGAGGTCAGACCAATTGGAGATCACTGGGTTTTCTGACTCGGATTTTGCAGGATGTCAAGATAGCTTGAAATCTACTTCAGGTTACATTTTTATGTTGGCAGGTGGTGCGATTTCTTAGCGCAGTGTCAAGCAAACCCTTACAGCTTCATCCACCATGGCAGCAGAATTTGTAGCATGCTATGAGGCATCTAATCACGAAATATGGCTGAGAAATTTTGTCACAGGGCTTAAAATTGTGGAAGGCATTGAAAGACCACTTAAGTTATATTGTGACAACAAATCAGCTGTATTGTATTCCAACAACAATAGGAGCTCGACTAAGTCAAAGCATATCGACATTAAGTTCCTATTTGTTAAAGAAAGAGTACAGAGTGGGCAAATTTCCATAGAACATTTAGGGACAAACTCCAAAATGATTGTAGATCCTCTAACCAAAGGCCTTCCACCCAAGGTCTTTCATGAGCATGTTGCTCACATAGGTGTTTTACAGTTTGAGGAATTTGAGGTTTAGTGGGAGATAGTCATTTTCATATGTTTTATGTTTTATGTTCTATGTTTAATTTCTTGTATGCATACATTGAACTTTCAGACATATTTGGTTATTTATAAATATGTGGTTTTAATTATTACACTTTGTACATTAAGATTATTATATCGATCTCATTAAGTTAAATTTTGGGCCAGTTGAAAATAGATGTGTGTGTACAGATCACCTTCACATAATTTTTCATGCTACACATTTCATGATGAATCCATGTCATTCGGTTGTGTCAGGATTAGTAATCATTGTTGGTTTTAGTTGCGATTGATGCAATGAAAAACTGGTTTGGTTCTACATGTTGATATAATCAATGTACGAGACTTTTGGAGTATGCTCAAGTAATATAATGGAAATTTTGAGCTCATAAAGTCTAACACATTTATAAGGTTGTAAGGACATATATATTAGTGACCAGTGAGAGATTGTTAGTAATTTTAGGTCATGCATATATATGACACATATTAAATGTGTTAGGGCCATTATTTATTAAGCCAAATAATAAAGTGATATGACTAAATTAAAGTTTTGGCTAAAGGCATATGTCATGAAAATAAATATTGTGTAGAGACCATAAAGTAATTTCTAATTTGATGAGGGGCCAAATTAGAAATACTAAAACTTAAGTAATTAACAGTTTAAAAATGGTCGTGGTCCCCTTTTGAGAGCACATAGATACATAATATACTTTTCAAATTCCTGTTCCTTTCTCTCTATCCCCATCAGGAGAGAAAATCAAAGGGAAATAAATGTGCTCTATAGGAGGAAGATCAATTGATCAGTAGTGCTCTAAATAAGGGAACATCATCAGTATGGCTAATTCAGGTACGCTTGCATTTACTATTTACAGCATGTTTATGAGTATGGGATATTGCTTATGATTGATCGTTAGAATCAATATTAGGATCATATTCTGCTTGTGCTTACATTAAGTTTTATCAAATAGGTACTATGTATCTATATCATATTCATAGCTTGATACATTAAAAATTGAAATATTATGTAATTTTCATAGAATTTTTTAAAAAAAAGTATTTCAAAATGAAGGAAGAGTCAAAATATTACATAACACAAACCTTCTATTTATATTATACTATGAAAGCAATTAAACACCTTCATGGCAGCTTTCGTGTCCCTATTATTGGTTTTTATATTATCTGTTACACTTGTGAAACACATGATCATAGCAGACAGATATTAAAGTCACAATCAAATACTCAAGGTAAGACAAAGATAATTTAATATTTATAATTTTTAAAGAAAAGAAAGCTTATAAAAATTGATACAATTGTTACATAATCATGCATCAAACATTACATTTGTACCACATATAAAGGTTCCATGACCCATTCATATACTAAAATTCTGAGATCATGCACGTGTTATTACTTAATAACTCCTACTTCTCGAGAACTATAGTTATAGTATGTCTGGGTCACTTCCCAATCCATAGAGCATGGTAGACAAGTTCGACCTCTTGTCAAACTTTAGACATGAATCTCTTTCAACTCTCATAACTACTTATTTGGTGTCAAGATTAAGCTAAAAAAAGTTGAAAAAAAATTGTTTAGAAGAAGTCATTAACTTGAAAATACTAAAGGAGCCATCAAATGAAGTTGCCTTAAGTGTAATGATGTAAACATTGATGGACTTAAATGATAGGTTTGACTATGATAGCTTTTTCCATGATACTTTCTTGGACGATTCCTACATTTTCAAGAATGATTTAGTAACTTGAAGAATTTTGTGATTTTAATTTATAATATAAGTGGATTGTTTAAAATATTCACTTTAAGAGTAGATGCATAAATATTCAAACACTTTCAAACATATTGAAAACTTATAAGTTTGTTACTCCACCATAAACTGTTAGAAAAATGATTATTCAAATAATACTAATAATAATAAAAAATATTAAATCAATAATAATACTAAGACATATATATAAAATAATGAATATTAATCAGAGATCAATGATTATAATAACAATAATAAATAAAAGGTAAGGAGTAGAAATAGTCTGGGTTGAGGCACGCATAGCGCTATCCCTAGAGAGAAAATGCCTCCACTGTATAGGGCAATACAAATACACAATCATATGTGTTTCTTATCATATGCGTTTCTCTCCCAAGATACAACAACCCATCAAATCGATCGAGTGCAGCGAAGGATCTCCGAACCTTATGAATACCACTATCTTAAAGATAATCTAGAGAAGAAAAGAAGAGCACTTCTAAGAAAAAACTCTAGTGTTTGTAGTTGTTTTGTTGTTGTATTTTTCCTCATGCACCTAGGTGGTATTTATAGGTAACTATAAGTTTTTATTTTAATTATTTATTTTTTAAATTATATTAAAATATTTCTAATAACCCCTTACATAATTTAAAATAAAATAAAATAAAACAAAATATAATATCTTTTAAAACAAAATACTATAGTTCTGTAAGGAACCTTCCGGGTTTGACCCTTACACCTAGTACTTATAAACTTTCACCCGAGAAAATGCAGAGACTTAATTATCTTGAGCTACATCCCATGTGACCGGATTTTAGTAAATAACACATACAATATCGGTGCTCATTATAGGTTCTAATCAGTGGGTGCACGTTACGGCCTTTGCATGTATCTTGTTTCATGAGTGTTACTTAGAGACTTGCCCATGTCTCACAATGGCGACCCTGTAAGACCCGTGAAAATTAATTAATTAATTAATAAATGCGGGTAGAAAGCGCCTTTATGGCATTAATTATTGTTTGATGTGACGTGGAAAAGTACTAGCTCAAGTGGTTGAAAGTACTTTGATTGTGTGAGAGGACTTGGGTTCGAGTCCTATGTATGCCAATTATGTGTTGTTGTTATTTATTGATTTCAATGATATGTATGAGTATGGACTTGGTATTGTAAACTTACATTGATTGGAGTGTATCACTAAATGTGAATTGGCATAGTGGTAGTGGTACATTATATTGTTGGGAATGAGGGTTTTTGGTAATGAATGGATGTGGATACTTAAGGGTGAGAAGTTTTGGGGTTCTGAGCGACAAACATGCTCGCTTAGGTGAGAATGGTTCGCCTAAGCGAGGTCTCGAGTTGATGGTTGTTTGATTGCATCCTCGTTTAGGCGAGGTGTGTGTTGTTTTTGAGCGATGGTATGGCTCGCCCAGGCGAGAGGATCTCGCCTAAGCGAGATAACGTGATAGTGCTATTATTTTAAGCTCGCTCAGGCGAGGTGAGCTAGCCTAAGCGAGATTGAGAGCTTAGCTTGGGCGAGGGTCCTTGGCTTAAGCGAGTTTAGGCGAATTGCCATGTGTTTGTGTACTATTTGGATGGTTTGCTTGTTATTTCCTAAAGGATAGGAAGTATATGCTTGTGTTTGTGATGTTTGGACTTGAAGGACTGAGTCCAATAGGGGTCTGGGATGTGCTTGAATGGTTGAACGCATGATGGGCATGGAACTGGTTGAGTTTCGGTCGGCTACTATTGGGCGAGGAGTCCTTAGTATGGTGATTGCATGCGTTGGACGCACGATGGGCAAGGAACTGTGATGTTCCCGTCGGCTACTATTGGGCGAGGAGTCCATAGTATGGTGATTGCGTGTGTGCCAGGGTCCAGGTCGAGAAGGCTTGGATGATTTACTATAAACGAGGAGTTTGTAGGGCAAGACTATGAGCGGGATAGGCTCATAGGGTTGGACCACGAATGAGTTAGTTTCGTGGGAGCACAGTGAAGTCCCAAGACCTAGTTCATGTATATGACTCATGAAGGACTATGAGGTCATGGTTGGGTAATTTGAAAATCATGAAATTTTAGTTATGTTATTTTGGGATAGGTGGCATATTTATTTCATGTATTTGTTTATATTGTGCATAGCTCACCCTTTCTGTGTGTGTGTGGCGATGATCGGATGACTCGTTATCCGGGAGCAGGTGATTTGATAGGTAGGCCAGGAGATGCATAGACTCGGAGCGAGGGATAGCTGGGGATTTTGTTTATATGTTATTATTTTGATTTTGTGATAAATATGTAACCTTTTGGGAGCCATGTGAATATTGTTTTAGTTTTATAAATTATGGACTCCTGGTTTTATGACATGTATATTAAAGTTTTAAATTTCTCGTGTTTCTGGGAAATGGTTTTATATTAAATGAGGTGCTTATTTTTATTTTGGATTTTATTTATTAAATATTAGTAATATTCCTTAGGGATGTTACAGGCCCCACCATCACACTCACTAGGTAAACCCTCAAAGGGTGTTTTGTGACTCACACCCCTACAATAATTGTCATTGGGTTTATTAAGAGGTATTTTATAAAATGATGCATATACCTCAACCATTAGGTTTATTAAGAGGTATTTTATAAAATAAGCATAATAATGCACATACCTCAACCTAATTATTGCCACAATTTATAGTACACCTCGCCATAGGAATGAGACATAAAATTTAATCAAATTTTTTGGTGTACTTTAGTCAATAACAACTTCGTTATTACCCATTGAACTCCATTCCATGGGATCGCCATTCATGTGGAGATAGGTGTCCATTGTTGCAACTAATTTATGGGCTATAATCTCATTCCTCTCGACGACTCAAATACTTGTTGTGATGCATCAACCTTTTGATTAGCAAATCTGCAATATTTCTTTTTTACCTGACAAAGTCAAGAGAGATAACCATGAGTAATTAAGTTTCTAATACATTTGTCTCTCATTATTATATGTTGAATTTTTCATTGACATTTTTACTAGAAACTTTAAATATAACAATTTGATTGTCAGGGTGCATTGAAAATAGAAATAATTTATGCTTGCACAATAGATCATGACAGAACAACAACTTTTTAACATATTTCCATGATAGTTCACATCCATCCAACTTTAAAACATAACCATAACTAGCAGTTGATTTTGTCACCAAAATCAATATCCAATTTACATTAAAATATCATTCAATCATCTCAAGAAATTGGACATATTGCTATAACTAGAAAAAACACAAATAATATTACACTAGATGGCAAAACAATACTAGATGTATATTTTCACTCACTTTAGAATATATAACCAAAGATATTTTCCTCATCAAGAGTTATATTAACATTTACAAGACACCCCCACACTTTGAAATATTTTAAATGTAGTTCTTTTTTCTTTCATAACTCATAAAAAGTTTTATCACAATCTTTTGTGTTCAAAATATGGTAAACAGGATATAAAATTTCACTAATATAATGTTAGACAAGCTAGAACTTGAAGCATAACATTTACCATATCAAACAAAAGCATTTTTTTTCTTTCTTTCGTTGCACCATTATATTAACACCATGAACTACATGAAGATGTTACTTAATGAATAATACCATGAATTTCACATAAAACACTCATTTATAAAGATATGTATCATCACTTCTCTATTTAATTAATTTTGTAGCTCAAAATTTCATAATTTGAATGGTCTCTAACCAAATTTCTCAACAATTATAATAATAGCATGTCATGTAACATAGCTTTCAACATTTGTAAAATCAAAGAAAAAGTTACTAAATATTTTATTACAAGATAAAACCATTTAACTCAAACAAGCCATCAAAAAGTATATCATTTACCAACCAAAGCACATGTCTAGAAATAATAATCTTATTGCACTTGAAAACCACTTCATAACCTTGTTGAGCACAAGAAAGTTTCTAAATTCAGAAACATGAAAAACTCTTTTTTTTTTATTTTAAATAATTGCTAGAAGACATGTTTAGTTTTTACTTGACCATCCTTTCAATTTTTTATGTGAAGATTTCTTCTTTTATCAGCATTTACATGATCTTAAACATGATATTAATTAAAATAATTCATTTTAATTTCATGTCATAAACAATAATTTTAAATTCATAAATATGATAAAGATTATATTTATTATCGATCATTTTTCTTTTCATACAAATATCAAGATAATTTTTTTTCCTTTGCAAATGCAAAGCTTCACAACTCAATAATATTGTTAGTATGACAAACATTTCACAATTATTTTCATACAAAACACTTAAAATATATACATGATATAGAACATCTTTATCAATGGTAAGAGTAGACGATATTAAAGCATAAATTAATATAACAACAAAAATATTAGCAATAAACATCACAAAATTATTAAATGAGCAGGAAATTCATTTATCCATAATTTCATTTATTGTTATCAATAGAAATGGAAACAATTATACACATAAAATTTTAGGCTTAGTTGAAACTGGTTTAATTATAACCATAACAAATACATTAATTCATAAAAAGTGTTTTCAGTCTTCAGCTCTATATTATTTTTAATTTTAGAAATGAATACAGATGATTAATCAAAAATATAAATAACAAGATAATACACAATCACAATACACATACACAACCACTGCACAGGGCAATACAAATACACAATACACAATCATATGTGTTTCTTATCATATGTATTTCTCTCCTAAGATACAACAACCCATCAGATCGATCGAGTGCAGCGAAGGATCTCCGAACCTTATAAATACCACTAAGAAATATAAAGAAGAACACTTCTAAGAAAAAACTCTAATGTTTGTGGTTGTTTTGTTGTTGTATTTTCCGTTATACACCTAGGTGGTATTTATAGGTAAAAAAAGGAGACAAAAGAATAAATTATAATAAGAATATAGTCATTTAGTCATAAAAATTATTAACCCAAAAATTAAAGATATATAAATAGATGAATAACAATAAGTTTTTTATTTTAATTATTTATTTTTTAAATTATATTAAAATATTTCTAACATAATCAATTTCATACATGAGTGGATTAGATTCATCAAGAAATATTTTTAAAACATCAAAAGAAAATCCTCGAGTAACAAAATTATATTTAATTTATGTTTTAAAAGAAATTTAAACTAAATTCATCTGATTAAGGTTTATTAGAGCTACAAATGTTTCAAAACCAACGCCCTATCCTTCATGTGGTGTACTCGAAGCTTTATTTGAGATACAAATATTTCAAAATTAGTAACGTATCCTTGTTGGATACTCTATCCACACACCGACACAATTACAGTAGTACATTAATTTTATTTATCCAAGTCCCATGTATCAATAATAAACAAATTATAACTAAAAACTTAAATATTATAATAATTATTAAACAGATATTACTAAAATTATAAAAAATCAATTCAGAAAAAAAACTAAAATATATATTTTTATTAATTTCTTATAATGCTATACAGTACTTCAAAATTTATAAATAATAAAATTGATTGTATTTGGAAGGTTAAAATTCATCAAAAACTATTTAAAATAAAATGCGGTTATAAGAAGGAATGTTAATTATTACAGATTATTGTTATAAGCTGATAAAAATAATATTAAAGTTTTCTTGGCGAAAATATTATAGAAGGCTTTCAGGTTAACATGATCTAAAATAAAATAAAAATTGACACCTTAACAATTACAAAATTAAATTTAAGTGCATTATACAGATACAATAAAGTTTTAATTAAACACCGAAATGATATTAAGTAGTTCATACTATCTTATATGTGTAAAATATCTTATATGTGATAAAATTGTTTATATTTATGCTTTAAATTATTTATAATTAATAATATGAAATTTTACACAAATCTAATATCTATACAATAAACAAGAATTAAAAATATAAATGTTTACCATCAAACACTAAATACTAAAATAATAATATAAATTGATTTTACTATTTCAATCCCATTGTTCATTAATATAATAATGTATAAATTAAATAATATGATGTAAAATTATTTTAAAACATAAAAATAAAAACACTGTATGGTGGTAATGATGCCACATAATTTTAACACGTGATACCATACCACATAACACACCGAAAACAACGACCATGAGAAACGCGATGCAGCATGACATTGATGTATCCCTGCCATTCAAACTACCACACCCATATACTTTTATACAACGAAAAATGTTTTCAAGTTTTATGGTTTTCCTCAACTTTTATATTTTTTAATTAATTAATTCAGCCTTTAATTTTAGAAACATGTGAATTGAGTGTTATATCATATTTAAATAAAATAGTGAAATATTATTACTATTACACAATTAACTAAAAAATTAATTTCATCAGTTTTAAAATATTGAGACTAAAAAAAAGTTTCACGGAAAGTTTTCAAAAGGTCAAAGAACAAAACATGGTTTTTTCCTTTACATATGAACGAATTATGGTATGGACCACCATGGTCATGCGCTACATGTTTAGGGTATCCACATCCATCCTCCCTTTATAGTGCGCACATCCTTTTCTTTTTTTTGTTTTCCCAAAGTTAACCTTTCTCACTAGCCACTCTATAGACTATAGCCATAGATGACTTTTACTAGTGTTTTTTTTTTCTTTTCTTTATATTAATGTTTATTCATACATAATAACTATATCATTTTCCTTAATCATTTTCTGAATCGAGATTAAATAGAACGCAATTGAAAAAAAAATTAGTATTGCTTAGTGAGTTGATGTTAAAGTCATTTTTAATATTAGTTTTAGTTTGAACATAAATATTTATAAATTCTTTAAATTTGCTTTCTTTTGGTCACATATTTCTTAAATTTTGTTTAGACAAAATTGTCAAAATTTATTGAGTCTAAATCTAAACTTTTAGATCTTGAAAATAATTTGTTTCGGGTAAAAATAAATTTTGGTGATGTAGAAATGAGTTATGTAGCTTTTATGATTATGAGAGTTGATTAAAACCTATAATTTGATGATACCAATTTGTGTAAAAAAATTTCATACAAAAAATCTTCCAATGTGAAAAAGTTGTGCAATGCTATAGTTAACCTTTTTAACCATTATAGTAATCTATATGATACTTAAAATTTATAGATTTTGGTTATATCATCTTTGGGAAACTTGAAAACAAATTTATAGGATGTTAAAGCAAAGTTCTGAATTTTGGTTTTACCTGAAAATCTCAAACCATTTGAAAATTATGTGGCCGATTTTGAATTGAAATGACTTTCAAAAGGAGTAGTTTTGAAGGTGAATATAAAATTTAAAGGGGGGAATTTCTCAGGGTTCTAAAAGTAGATGTTATATTACTAAATGTAATATTTTAGAAAGTGATCTCGTTTCAAAATTCATTTTGGTCAAAATTTAAGCATTTAGATCTTAAAATGAAATAATTTTGAGTCAAAAATGAACGGAGTGATCTAAAATAAATCACTTAAATCTAATGGTCATGCCCAATCACGGATTTTGGTAAAAAAAATTTGAAGGTTAAAATAATATACTTAAATTTTGTATATTTAATTATTATTACTAATATAACAAAAGTATATATAATTTAATATTGAAATTCTTGTATGTTTTTTTTAGAAAAATTATAGTTTTGAAAATGTATTTGATATGAAAATCATTTTAAGTTAGTTTTTCTAATTTCATCTCTTTTCCTGGATATTCCCATATTTGAGCATATTTTCTTATAATAAGTTCCAAAGAATTAATATGAAACATTCTGTCTATAATTCGAAAGAATTAATATGAAACTTCCCACTTTTGATTCTTTGAATTTTAAGAAATGGTTCTCTAATTCAACAATTGAATTCCTAGTATCATCCTTGAAAATAGGTGAAGTAAATTTGTATTGTTTTTATCTTCAACGGTATCTTTCCTTCTATCACTTCACAAAAAAAATGAATCTATTATTTTATTTTCATCAATATACCTATTAAAAAAAATTAAAACTAAAAAATAATTTATCAAAATCTAATAAAAATTGAGAGACGTAATTACTACAAAAATATGATAATCAAGTCACATTTAAGAAATGATTATGAAAAAACATATACTGCATAAATTTTCTTTTTATATTCATAAAAAAATAAATATACAAAAAAAAACTCATAAGATGAAAAAAAAAAACTAAATATCAAATTAATATTTTCATATCAAGAGAAGGGAGATAGTTACCATTTTTTTATCTTAAAAGAGAAATGATGAGCACTAAGAGCGAGAGAATGAATTTATATCTAACTTTCTATTTTTTTTTTAAAAACAAAAAACAAAAGAAGAGATGCAAAAAGAATGATTGAATACAATACAGAAACTTAAAATGGAAAAAAACAAAAAAAAATCTTAATAAATTTTATTATTCTTTATTATGTTTAATTTTATTATTTATTAATATTAAATATTATATTTTATAAAAAAATCAATTTAAAAAATAAAAAAAAAATATTTAAAAAAAAGAAATAAAAATTTTTTTTGGGGGGCATGACCCTTGTGGACCTTAAGGTTCACCACTGGTTATAGGATTTAGTAGAAAACTAGAGCCCAGCGATACAAACTTTAGGAAAAACTTTTATGCTAAATTTTTTAGTGTAAAGAGTTGTGCAATTCTAAAGTTCACAATTTGTACATTTTAGTGGAAAATTAGAAAATGGTGATTATATGTTATCCACATGCTATTTGATTTTTTATTCACTCACATCACAAGTTCACAGAAAATTTACAAAATCATCTTCTAAACTCAGAAGTTGGGGTGTGTTTCAATTTGGAGAAGTGATTTTAGAAAAAAAAAAAAAAAGTAACAATATGATTGTTTGAATAAAATAAATGTGATTTAAATGGATTTGAGATAAAAATTTGTAAAAGTTTGTATACGAAGATATTGATATGATATATTAAAAAGGTATTTTAATGGATAATATTAGATGGTTATTATTTTATCCTTCTGTTCAAAATTAATTTAACATAAAATATAATTAATATAAATTATCTAAAGATAATATGTGAATTATTATTTAAAAAATATATAAACTAGTACAATTATAATAATAATAATAACTATTATTACATTAATTATTATTATTACTATTATTAATAATAATAATATTATTATTATTATTATTTATCATTATTATTTTTATAAAAGGTGGGTTAGGAGAGAATTAGGGCTTTTGACGACAAGAATAGTTTGGGACATGGAGACTATAAACCGTGGAAATTTCCTAAGCACAGGAAAGTTTCGTAGGAGGAGTGTATGTTACATATGTATAAGCAATGAGAAAAAGAAGAAAGGATGCGTACAAAAATGCCCAAGAAATGTCTAGTGAAAAACAACTCAAAAAGAGCTTGCTTGCTTCTTAATTTATTAGAACCTTTATTCAATATATAGAGTACAATGTCCCATCATATAAAGGGAAAAATAAAACCTAATAAAACAAAATATTTGATAATAATAAAAGAGAATCAAATATATGATATCTCTATCAATATAAATAAAAGCAGGAAATATATAATATCTTTATCACCCCTTCTCAAGGTGGGCATGAAGATTTGTAAATGCCCAACTTGGAAGTAGCAACCCGAAAAGTAGAAGGATGTAAGGACTTAGTAAACATATCATCAAGTTGACTTCTAGAAGGAACATTGGTAAGGTGAATAAGACCATCAACAAGCTTTTGTCGAATAATGTGGCAATCAAGTTCTATATGCTTGATTCTCTCATGAAAAGTGGGATTCTTGGAAATATGTATAGCAGAATTGTTGTCACAAAAGGTAGTGTAGGGAATGGGAATAGAAAAAGGCAAATCCTGAAGAAGGTATTGAATCCATTGTAGTTCACATGCCAGGGATGCCAAGGCGTGATACTCAGCCTCAGATGAAGACGATGAAACAATGGTTTGTTTCTTAGACTTCCATGCAACCAAATAGGTTCCTAAGAAAACACAATATCTGTGACACCCCGACTATTATACTAAATAATTATTATCTGATAAAAAGATATGGAATTAATTTTTTTTTATAAGATTATCCTTGAGAGAACTTTAATAATAACATAACATCATATTCATATATATGGTTTACATCTCTGTAATTGTTCATGAAATATTACAAAAATATATATTTGTATAATATTAAGAGTCTTACATCAAAATAGAAGATTTATCTATATTTTTAATATCTCCTAAAGATATTAATAGAAATTATCCATGAGTTAATCTTCAGAAGATCCACCAACAATATCCCGAATAACTCTCACTGAGTAGGTTCATCTTCTGTTCA
>Ga0214545_1002135_pt1 | contig 38060 bp, 18 predicted proteins | sample CNSS4metaG_FD_160064 | JGI IMG/M metagenome (GOLD analysis project Ga0214545, IMG submission 160064) | Root nodule microbial communities from cowpea collected in UCLA plant growth center, Los Angeles, California, USA - CNSS4 | ecosystem: Host-associated > Plants > Roots > Nodule | place: USA...
TTTAAAAAAAAAAAACGTTAACAAACATTTTAGTGGATAGGAAAGCAATGATATATGACATAGTTGAATATGAAACTAAAAACGATGATAATAATGAAAAAAAAAGATTACAGGTCCTAATTTCACTCCAAGGCTTCCGGACGACCTACAACAAATAGGATCCATAACGAAATGGATCAACCCGTTACGGATAAGCCAAAAAAATGCTCTTATTGTCGCACTGAGGGTCATCATAGGAGACAATGTCCATTTTGCCAATAATTTGTACATTTTTTATTTCAATTAATTTACTTTTCAATGTTTATTTCTTTTTTGTACAATGTCAAAACTAAGACAACTTTTTATAAAGATTAATATTTCTTATGTCTTCATGAACTATAATTTCAAATACTTTATTCTTTGATGGACCAAAAAACTGTATAAAATCATTACAAATTATTATGCTTGTCTCTCTATCCAATTCTAATTTAATCACCTTTTTTTTAAAAAAAATTTGTCATTGTAATCGATTACAATACCTTTGTAATCGATTACATTGCCCTCGAACATACTTCACTAATCATGTAATTGATTACACTTCATTCTTAATCGATTACATTACACCCAGAAAACTGCAACGCATGTTGTAATCGATTACAACATGTGGTAATCGATTACACAATGAAAAACGTACCCCCCTGCACAATTACATCATGCAGTAATCGATTACACCATGCTGTAATCGATTACTGAGCCAAAAACGTGCCCCCCACACGATTTCGCCCTTTGACCCGCTTGACCATGAAAACGTTTGGGGGTTGCACGATTTCTTCACCCAAAAAACGTGCACCCCCAGAACGTTTTGCCCATTTCCGTAATTTTATAAAAACCTGCCTATTTCTATAATATTGAAGACTGATCTGCCTAGAAGGGAAAAAAAACCCCTATCATAACTAATTTCCCAACAAAGTCATTGGAACAAGTCAACAACTCTCTCCGCCCAGATCCAACATTAATCATCCTCTTCCTTCCGTTACTAAACCTCTGCCGACGAGATCCTCGGTAAACTCTTTGACCGGAGATGGCTTTCTTTCTGATCTTATAGTTTGTTATGGTTAGTGTTTAGTGGGTAGTATAATAAAACACTGTAAACACTTTTATACAGTTTTTTTTTCTTTCTTTCAAATGAATCAATAATACAGTATTATTTCTTTCACATATTCCTCTTTTGCTGGAGGAATCGTAGGTGATTATAATAGAATTAGGGTTAGCAATATTGGTTTGTATAGTGTAAGAGAATAGGATGAAAAATTGAATTCAGTTAAGTTTTGACTAGCAGACTTATTTGTCAATGACATATGTACACGTCCCTGAAACAGTGAGGGAAGTGTCCTACGTAGGATGCATGAAGAGAAAGTTCCAAATGTTTCATTATTTTTTTCTCACTGATATTGATTTATGTTTTAACAAATACCATATATGATAATGTTTTTTAGTTACATATTTTAAAATTTTATCTCACAAGAAAAGTTAATATATAGAAATTAATTTTCTCGAATTAAAACAAAGTTTTCTTCATAAAAATGTTATATTTTCTATCAGATCATTTAAACTATAAATAATATTGTTTTATAAAATTATCAAACTATACTTTTAGATTTTTAAAAATTTATACATATATTTTCAGAAATATTTAGAAACATATTTTAGTAATTCATAATGTGAAAATAGGTTATGTAATTCAACACCATTCGATGCAATTTTGTAATTTTCTTTTCGATACAGTTAGATAGAGTCGAGTTATATAAATATTTTTAAAATATAATTTTTGTTTTAAAAGAGAAATTAAATTATTTTATTAAAAAAAAAATTAAAATCTAAAATATTTTAATTAATTTATTCAAATAAATTATTTAGAAAATAAAAAAAATTCAAATATCATATATTTCAATTTTTTGAAATTATTGAAATATTTCGTCAAAATACAAAATTATAATAGAAATAAAAAAAATTAAAATGCGTGTGTGTTGCATTTATACTGTGTTATAAAGTTCGTTTTAACCATCTAATAATTTAAGAATATTAAATTGAGTTTACAAATAGAAAAGTTTTTTTTAATGCATTTTTACTACATTAATAGTTTTATCATCAAACATAGAAAAACAATCCTTTAAAGGAAACACATAATAATAACATCCGGTGTTTAAAAAAGATCTGCAGTTAAAAAACACAATAAAAGAAGACATCTAAAGTTTAAAATTTTCGTCTTAAGTATTAAACATATCATTGGGTAAAATTGAAAGTTGAAACATAACATAACATGTATTAAATTCTCACACGTTCAAAGCAATCCTATTTTTCTTTTTGTTTTGTTAAAACAGAAAACCGTATTGAGTAGTTGCTGGAAAGATTGCTCTTGATGATGTTGATGGACTTAAAACTATTAGCTGGAGCTTGATATATAAAGAATACCAGAAGAACTTAACTAAACTGAAAGCACCTTATGAAAGACCAAGTTGTAGCAGTTTTTCCTGCCCTAAAGTGAAAAGATAAAATTTAGTTTGGTTTTTCTTATTCAAATATCTCGACAATTTCTACTCTAGCAGAGAAATGAATTGAGAGTCACTACTTGTTTTTGTCATTCATATTTTCTATCAACAATTTCTATTCTGCCATTAATAGTTGATTTTACAACTTCATTTACAACAATTTCCATTCTAAGAAAGGATTTTTTGTTGAAAGAGAATTTCATTCTGCAACAACTTGTAACAGCCCCTCATTCTGCAAACTTGTAAAAATTGAAGCTTTTAGACAAGCCCTAAAACTCAGTTCTAAATTCTTACATTCCTTATGACTATAAATACAAGTACTGCATATACTTTTAATCAAGAAATAAATTCTTAGATTCAATCTTCAATTTTTCTTTTTCTCTCAAACTCCAACTTCTCTCAAAATCTACTTGCTATATATGTATTAGACTACACTAGCCTTTTATGTTTCTTTAACTGCATGAAATTTAACTTGTATGTGATTACTCCTTTCTTGCGGGAAAAGAGTGTTAATTCTAGTCTACTGTTTTTCAAAATTACAATTTTTCATTAATATTTTAAAATTATTTCATATTCTAATATTTTCTACAAATACTGTAAAATAAATTGAATAATTTTTAAGAAGTACTGTGATAAAGTAAAAAAAAAAAATAATAAAGTGAAATAAATTAAATTAAATACATTAGTTAGTTTTTAAAAATATATTTGAAGAAATCCCTACTTTATTCCAATACAAGTTAACAGTAATGTCGTAAGGTCAAGGTAAGCTTTGTTGCTCTTCGTCCTAAAAGATGAGTGGAACATTAAAAACAAAAAACGGTAAGTGTTTTGTTTGTGTTTAGATATTATTCCGGAGTGTTGAAGCGAAGGCCACGCTGGACTGTGCGTACGTGGTTCATTCACCACCTCTGGATATTAATATATTATACTAATTGTTGTCGGTTATGCAGAATATTGTTGTAGTATGGAGCGTTGTTTTGTAGTAATGTTTTGGATAATTATATTTTAATTCTTATTATTTGATTTTTATTTTGTATTTTTTTATGTGGTTTAGTATTGAAAATTAATTTTTTAAGAAAAAAATTGTGATACTTTAATTAATGTTTTACATTAAATTAAGATGAAAGTCAAATTATAAAAGTTATGATTTTTTTATTATTTTAGGTTTCTCAAACCAACACTTTTCCGATATGTTTTTCAACACCATGCAACTTTAACAATATATTTCTCCACAAAAATAGAATTTTAATTTATGCTGTAATAAATTAAATAAAGAATATTTAAAATAACTTATGTTGTTATTGTTAATGGATCTACTTTCACCCAGTTAACATAACTCAGTGGTGGTGTAATCATTTACTTTCATGATAAACACACTTTGACATGTCATATGATGAATTAATGGCATAAAAAAATTAACAATTATTACATTTGAAAGCTAGTATATGTTTTTTACATATAAGAAAAAATAATTTATTGTTGCTGGAGGTAGCATATTTTGAAAAATAATTACCTTTGTGTTTATATCAGTAGAGTGGTCTGCTGTGTCTGTCTGATTCTTTTACAGCACGAGAAAAAGTTATCTTAACAAGACATTGTCCAGGTTGTATTTTTCAACCATAAATGCGTAATAATTAAAAAAAGTGATTATACTTGAAAGTATAATGATATAATCCTTTAATATTATATTATTCAGTCAAACTACCGATAATCAGTTTATTCAACTACATTAGTTCTTATTGGAAAGAATCCATATGTAGTCACTGATCACTTGCTTTTGACAGAAACAAAAACGTACTTGATGCTTTTTTCCTAGAAAACCACTCAATTATATGTAAATAGGTTTACAAAATTAATGTAAATAAATTTCATGATATGAATAAAATATTTAAAGTACGGTTGTTCATTAAAAAGAACACACAAGTACAATTAGAATAAGGAAAATGTCAGAACGTGGTTGGTCGTTTGGCCTTTCATTTTAGTTTTGATTTTCTTTATTTGGTTGAAACGCGTGGAGTGGGTAATTTCCAGTTTATTTCAAGTCATTTAAAAGACAGAGTCATAGACTCGCGTTCGGCCCGTGAGAAAGCGTGTTGTGCTCTGTGATTTACATGAACGACACCGTTTCACTATTATGATTTAAACAAATATATTTAATGTGGTTAAACTATTATGATTTAAACAAGGAGAATGCTGACCAAAACACTGGTTAAGGAATTATTAATGTGTATTGGTATTCTAATTTTTATATTGAAAATTGAAATAATTAAATACATTAATTAAAATAGTATAAATGCATATTACAATCTTTTTAAAAACAAAAATATCCTTTTAATTTTTAGACAATATATTTTTGATACAATTAGGACTTTAAAATTTTTAAAGTCTCTACTCAAAATTGATACTTTAATTATTTTTTTTTTATAATTTTAAATGTTCAACACTATTTTTTTTCTTGATTTTTTTGTTAATTTCAACTTTTTTTTGTTTAATTGTATTTAAACATTAAAATACATTTATTTTTTAATTTTTATAAATGAATATTAAATAAAATATTAAACATATATGTACAGCATTTTTGGATATTTTTGTCTTTTAATTAAAATAAAATTGCATTAATAATTACTAGGTCAGATTTTAATTAATATCACACTTAACTATGTACTTTTGTAAAATTTCGTGTATATTAACTATCTTTAACCAGTGCCATGGCACTGGTTAACAAAACCCTTTAAACAAATATATTTAATGTGGTTAAACGGTGATCATCACTTTAATGCTATAAAAATTTTACAATGAAAGTAAAGTGTTGCAGAGTTTCTCGTTTTCCATTTTTTTCTTAATTTAATAATTTTTTTAAATATATAAATGTGTCAATTTTTATTATATAACAGTTATATATATATATATATATATATATATATATATATATATATATATATATATATATATATATATATATATATCGTGTAATGATAATAATTATTTTTAATTTAATTTTTTATTTAAATTTTTGATTTAATTTAATATTTTATTTTTCAAAAGGATCAATTTTTTTCTTTTTTTACTTTTCTAAGTCCATAAATTTAATTATAATTTATATATACATATTAAAATAATTTTTTTGAATTTATATATCAAATTATTTCATTTAATTATTCAAATTATTTTACTTTTTGCATTTTTATTTTTATAATTTTTTACACTCAAAATTTTTTATGTTTGTCAAAAATAAATTTATTTAAATTGTAATACTCTGAAATGGTGTCGTTCAAATGAACCGGCAGACGCAGAATATGTTTTCTCTTAACAGAAAAATCGAACTTCATAAACTCTAGGTAACGGGTTGTACACATAAAGATAATTTGGTACAAAATTTACTTTTGTCGTCATTTGGAATAGTTATAAATTCTTTTTTATTTTTAATTCTTACTAATATTTTTATGAAAAATATAAGTCATGTATTCATAGTCGAAGGCAATTTAATAATTTTTAAATATAAAACAATTTATGTTCTTCAAGTTGATTTGGAGGGTCTCTTAAAAGTTTGGAAGCTTACTGAAAATCATTTTATAGACAATTTTGATGGTTTTTTTTTTTTTATATTTACATTGATATAAAATAAGAATTTTCAATATTTCATATTTCTTTTATATATTTACATTAATGTACGTGGGAATGAATGTATACAATTTTAAATCATTAATAAATTAATGTTGGTTAATTTATTTTTGAGTAGTGTTATTAAAGTTTATCTTTATTTATTATTATGAAAAATAAATTTATTTAATAAAGATTTAAATAAAGGAAAACTTTCCGGCTTCTTTTGTCTTTTGTTTCCTCTTTCTCTGTCAGCATATGGAAATAAAAAAAAAAATGAAAATTTAAAATAAGTCACAAGTGATGTCACCAGGATGTAGAGTTAACTTATCATTTTCATGTCAGCAAATGGGGGCACAAGAAGGACCCACCAATCACACACTCGTCAGTTTGAAAGCTGCGCCATGAAGCAGATGGGTCAGTGGTCACTGACTTATATTCTGCATGCATTTGCTTCTTATCATTTCTTAATCTAACTCTTTTTGGATAATTCAAACACCGATGCAATACAGTGTTGATTATTACCTCATTCTCCAACAACACTAAGAATGAAAATTCTATCGGACAAGAATATCTTAATTTATTTTTTATCCACTTTTAATCTATCATTTTGATCATCTTATATTATTATGAAAAAATTAAAATAAATAATTTAACACAGATTTATAGAAAAGAATTTATAAAATGAATCCTCCCACAAATACAAAAATTTACATATATAAATTAACTTTTTTCGTATTTTATTATCATATTATAATTATTAATAATTATTATAATATCAATTACTATATATATATATAATGAAATATTTTTTATTTAATTTAATAATATTTTTAAATCTTGTACTTTCTTTTGTCGTATACACACATTTAAAAGTAAACACACGATAATAAAATAAGTATCTAAAAACTAAAAATTTTATTTTCAAAATATCTGATTTAGTAACTAAAATACAAAATATATTTTTCTCTTCATATATTTGTTTTCTCCCACTCCACACCATCAAAACACTTTTTATTTGCACACAGGAATTCGTAACTTTTTGTTTTTCTCTCTTTTTCATATACACGCTTTGAGAGACGCAGTGCCACTACATTGTTGAGTTACTTGACTCGTTGGGTTCAGTCCACAAGGCCAACCCGTGGGTGGAAAGAGAAGGGAGCTAACACATATCAGGATTTTACTTCTCTATCTTTACACTTTCTTCTTACACCCCCCAAAAGCTTTAAAATTTCATTTTTTACCTTTTGAGAAAGTGACTAATAAAATATATTTTGGAAGAGGCCTTTTGAAATTTTCAGAATAATATATTCAAAATGAAATTTTCGAAACAAAATTTTCAGAATCAAATTTCCGAAATAGAACTTTTGGAGTTAGATTTTCAAAATACATAAAATACATTTTAAAAAGATTCTCCAAAATAATATTTCTAAAAAAAGCTTTTCGAAACATGTATAATATTTTTCAGAACGAGTTTTCCACAACACTCCTGCATAATATTTTGGTTAAATAAATTAAATTGTAGATTAAATTCATGTATGAATAATACGAAAGTATATAATCATTATTAAAAAGTCTTGCTCATAATTATTTTCTTCTTCGAACATTTTATTTCAAACTGAGACCACCTCTTTAATAAGTCGTCTAAATATAATTATATAATTATTGGAAAGAATCTATAAGTAAAGAGTGATTCATCCTTGATGATTTTTTCCTTAAAAATCACCTGATTATCTTCAAATGGGTTTACAAAATTAAGTGTAAATAAGATTGATGATATAAATAAAATATTTAAGACATGATTGATCATTAAAGAAAACACCTATGGATGACAAGGGACGGGACGACGACGAGCTTCGCTATTCCATATTCATTTTTATAGAAAAATTCATTATCATTCCCATATAAAAAACTAACGGATATCGAATTTTTGTTTCATCCACATACTCTCACATGTTTGTCTACTGTTTCAATATTAATTAATTAATTTTTATAAAATAATAAAAAATACAGTAAATGAAACAAAATATTATCAAATATTCAATAGTAAGAGAATGGTTGTTCTTCTACAAAATTTTTAGAAAAAAATTATAATTGTATACGTATCAAATTAGAATACTAAATAAAATTTCACAAAAACCAAAATATTTATTAAATTTACAAACATTAATGAAACATAGTTCATAAAATTTAAGAATATTTTAAAAAATAAATAAAAGGAAAACAAATATTCAAATCAAAATATATTTTAAATGTTTGTTTTCTCCAATTTTTTAAATTCTAATGAATCTATTTTTTATACACTAATAAAAGTTATAATGGATCACTTGATCAAAATCACGCAAAAATAAAGATTAAACTAATAATAATAAAATTTTAACATAGATCTTGTATCTTTTGAGATTCAATATATGTTGGATGGTGATAAAAGAAATTCATGGCAATTACATTACATTTTTATATTATACTAAATAAAATTTATTTATACAATTATAGTGACAAAATTACAATATGATAATAAGTTAAAATATAAAAAAAAATTATATAAAATGTATCAAAATAGTATTCTTCATGATAAAAATCAACAATAAATAAAAATATTAAAATATTATCAAATGTGTGTCTTAGAAACAATTTGAGAAACTATAAAATGAAATCACACAAAGAAAAATAAAAATATAATTAAGGATATGATAAGATAAATAATACTTTAGAGATCTAAGAAAAAATTTCAAATATCAACATAGTCTTTGTTGAAAAATAAAGAAAATTATTTTAGAGAAACAAAAATGTTTTTCAAATAAAATAAAAATTAATAATAATAAACTAAAGACGATAAATTTTGCATATTACCTAATAAATAAAATGTTTATGCTATTGAACACTTAAATTTAGAGTGTTCAACATTCTAATGTGAAAGAAAATTATACAATAAATATTCAAATGTTAGATTGACATACATCAAATGTGAGACAGGAAAAATATTTAACTGACATACATCAATTGAATATAATTGCATGAATGTTATGATAAGATGTAAAATATATTAGAAATGCGAATAAATTTCATGAAAAACTAAACAATTAGAAGAAATAAAAAATAGAAAGTGTGTAGTAATATAGATATTTACTTAATTGACTATGAATACTTTAATAATTTAAATGAGGACGAGAATGCGGTAGGGACGGGTATGGGGATGGGGACGGAGCGGATATGTACATCCTCATACCTATACCCATGTCCCCCAATTGAAAAAAGTCGAAGATTCTTCATCTTTATATTCAGTCAATGTGGAGATTCTCCTTCACACCGATGATGGGTTCTGACAATACCCACAGAGCGAGTTTATTTGTCATCCCTACAAACAAGTAGAGTTAGAATAAATTAGACTTAAAAATTATTTTTTAATAAATATTGTGAAAAAAAAATCGTACTTACCATAATTCAATAGAAAAGATGCAAGAAGGAAAATAACATTCCTAGTTAGTGCTGGAATTAAGTAAAAAGTCCGAAGGACTTTGAGATTTCCAGTTGAACAAGTAGATATGAATAATTGGTCAACATGTTGATGCAGTGTTTAATTAAATTCTACTTAATTGAGATGAAGTAACTCTATTTTTATTTTAAATAAAATATGTAAGTTAATCTTGTTTATTAAAATAAGAAAGTACTTGCAACTTTTTATATTTCACATTTTATTATCATATTCGATTTTTTTACTATTTATATATTTTAAACATGATTTTATGTCATAGTTATAAATTAATTATTTAAATATGATATTAATAATAATAAAATTTTCTAGTTTTTTCCATAATATATAAAAAGATTAATATATTATATATTGATATTATAAGTAATACTATACTAATATTTTTACTACTACTAATATTATCAACAAATTTAATAATAACAACAATCATACATAATCATAATCATAATATATTATATATTAATATTGTTAATAATAATAATAATAATAACAATAATAATATAATAATAATAATTTTACTATTACTAATAATGTTAATAATTTTCACAATAACAAAACATAATAATAATACTAATAGTAATATTAATAATTTTACTACCTATTTAAGTATTAATTTTCGTATATTATAGTTAATAATTTTTCTAATTGCTTCTTTACTCATAAGAATAATAATAATATAATAATAGTAGTAACCATTTTTTTGAATTAATTACTCCAATGTAATGATAAATCAACAACAAAAAGAATAAAAAAGTGCAAGTAATTGGAACATGATCATGTAGTAAATATCAATAAAATGGTGTCTAACTATAATAATAATAATAATATCCCGTATTTGATAAGCTTGATAAATACTTGGTATTTAAGCTTATTAACCTCTCTTATTTGTCTTTATTTCATGTGTATTGTGTTTATTTCTTAGGTAGTTTATTAGTATTTTGTGTTTTGTTTAGTTAGGAGTATTTTTCTTTTCTTAGATCATTGTATAGGTAATTGTATAGGAAAATGGAAGACTACAAAGCTGTCTGTCAGGACCATCTCGTCCAGCCAGAGGCCCCCCACTTGCCCAGCGAGAAGTCTGTCTCGCCCAGCGAGACACAATGTGGCAGTTAAGTGATCTCTCGCCCAGCAAGAGATAGGGCTCGCCCAACGAGCAGACAGTTCTGGTTGGTTAAGTTTCGAGAATCAAAGGAAATGAGTTAGTTCTTTTGTTGTGGAAACGCAGAAAAACTCGAAAGCTTCGGTCAAGGGCACCTTGTGGATGAAATTACAGCGAATTCTTCCATCTACTCGTGTGAATTCATCAAATCCGTATGTTCTAGATGATTAGGAGTAGCTAATCTCTATTTTCATTAGGATTGGATGTAATGAATTCATACACTATGTAACTTTTCCTATGCAATATAATCTCCTTCGTATTCAATTGTTCTATCTTGATTATTAATGTGTATGATAGGAATATCATGTTATTTGTTGTTACTAAATCATTGGAAAATGAATTTGGAACTAGACATGGATAGACCATCCCAAGAGTTATGATCTAGGAATAGACATTATCTCTTGGTCATTCTAGAAATGTGATCTTAATGCAAATTGTATGCTAAAATGACTAAGGAATTATAGTTTTAACATATGATTTAGAATTTGCTTCTAAGGGATTAGAGTAAGTATGCTTTTAACATGAATGTGAGTACGTAGATATTTATATATTGTGTAGCGTTACATTAAGTTGATTCATGAAATCCAATCCTAATGATGCATTTTACCGAATCACATCTTTATTTTTACAATTTTGCATACTTTATTTTACTTTGAATTAAAAATGTTTTTCACAATTGCTAAAATCAATAAATAATCACAAGTAAATTAACAAACACAAATCCCTTGGGAAATTGACACTTGGACTACCATTTTACTACTTGAAAACGAATTGGTACACTTGTCAATAAGTTAACAAGTTTTTAGTATTTATCAAGCTTATCGGTATTAATACAAATAAAAATAAAAATAATAATACACAACTACATATATAGAGATACATGGTCTCCTATTTTATTATATTCTCTTAATTATTATTTTTTAAATTTAAATTATTATTGATAATAAAAAAATTAGTCTTTAGTTCTACTATTTTACTAATTCTAGTAACTACTTTTTTTTTTAAAATTCAGCTAATTACTCGGATGTAAAGATAAATCAACAATAAAACAAATAAAAATGCAAGTAATTAATATATAATCTGTAATAGATAAAAGTAAAATGTGTATCTAAATACTATAATTCAAATAATAACACTAAGATTGATATTAATATGATAATAATAATACTAATATTATTTAAAATAAAAATACAAATAATAATAATAATTATTATTATTATATTAATATTAATACTAATACTAATTATTATTTTTTAAATTTAAATGATTATTTATAATTAGAAAACTACATTTTGGTTTTATTATTTTACTAATTTAGTAATTACTTTTTTTGATTCAACTAATTACTCAAATATAAAGACTAACCAACAACAAAGCAAATAAAAATGTAAGTAAATAAAATATAATCTCATAGTATATAAAAATAAAATGTTTATCTAAATACTACAATCTAACTAATATAATTGTAAGTAATTAAAGTATAATCTTATGTAAAAATTGAAATAATAATAATACTAATATTATTTATGATAAGTATAGTACTAAAAACCGTAAATAATAATAATAGTAATTTTATTAATAATAATATCATTAAAACTACTAATATTAATGTTATTAGTAATAATAAATTTTCTAGTTTTCTTTTCATAATATATAAAAAGATTAATATATTATATATTGATATTATAAGTAATAGTATACTAATATTTTTACTGCTACTAATATTATCAATAAATATAATAATAACAACAATCCTATATAATCATAATATTAATATATTATATGTTAATATTGTTAATAATAATAATAATAATAATAATAATAATAATAATAATTTTACTATTACTAATAATGTTAATATTTTTTATAATAACAAAATATAATAGTAATAATACTAATAGTAATACTAATAATTTCACTACTAATTTAAGTATTAATTTTCGTATATTATAGTTAATAATTTTTCTAATTACTTCTTTAATCATAATAATAATATAAATAATATATAATAATAGTAGTAATTATTTTTTGAATTAATTACTCCGATGTAATGATAAATCAACAATAAAAGAAACAAAAAAATGTAAGTAATTGGAACATGATCATGTAGTAAATATAAATAAAATGGGTGTCTAACTATAAATTAATTGTAGATTAAACAACAAGAATAGCTCAAGAGCTGCATACCAGCTGATTCAGAGCTTTTGTATCCTCTGATAGAGATAGTCAGTAAGCAGAGACATCGCTATACTCTACAAAAAAGAGGGTGGTAAATAGCAATTACTAATAACTCTGCATCTTTGAAACTATTAAGTACAGTCATCATAGCGTAAAACCATAGCAAATAAAAAAATGGAATATCTTAATAAACCTGTATTCCGTATAAAGAATGAAATTGATGCAGAGAACAATTGAACGAGATTGAACAAAATTGAACGGGATTGCGGAAACCATGGGAAAGAAGACAAGAAACAAAAGAAAGAGGGAAAGAGAGAGAGGCAAAACTAATTGTGTGAAAAAGATACTGAAAGAGTCTTATTGATTCACTTTTCCGAAAGGAAGACAAACATATATACAAAGACTAAGTGATGCAAGGAATAACAGAATGCGTAAAATCAGTTTTAACAAACTGATCATTGGTTGTGTGATCTTTAGGCTGAGCAATGTGACCCTGACCATTATTCTTATTATTCTGACAGCCCCCTCAAGCTGGGCATAGATATCAAGCAGACCCAGCTTGGATATAAGAGTGTTGAAAAGAGCTGGAGAAAGAGCCTTCGTTAGAATATCAGCTTGCGGGTGATGGGTGCTGATGTGAAGAAGCTTGATGAGACCTTGTTTGACCTTTTCTCTAATTAAATGGCAATCTATTTCTATATGCTTGGTTCTTTCGTGGAAGACCTAGTTTGACGCAATCTGTATGGCTGAAAGACTATCACAATACAGAAGGGAAGGTTGCTGGTGATTGACTTTAAGATCCTGCATAAGGTGGTGGAGCCACTGGATTTCACAGGTTGTGGAGGTAATGGCATGGTATTCAGCCTCTGAGGAACTTCTTGAAACAGTTTGTTGCTTTTTTGATTTCCAACAAATGGGAGAGTTACCAATATAAATTATATAACCAGTAACAAATCTTCTGGTGTCGGGGCATCCAGCCCAATCTGAATCACAAAAGGCCTTTAATTGTAGGTTGCTGGTGGAGTCGAAGAAAATCCCCTATCCAGGATGTTGTTTTAGATAACGAAGAATCCGCATGGAAGCTCGATGGTGTAGACTTGTAGGTGCAGCAATGAATTGACTTAAATGATGCACATCAAAAGTGATATATGGCCTTGTATGAGTAAGGTAGATGAGATGACCTATCAACCTTCAAAAGGGTGCTGGAACAGAGAGAAGTTCCCCTGTTTCAGTGTTTTTGTGTCTAGAGAAATTCATGGGTGTTGATGTAGGGGCAGAACCAAGCATCCCGGCTTCACTCAAAATATCAGTAGTGTACTTTCGTTGACACAATTGTATTCCTTTGCTGCTTCTTGCAACTTCAAAGCCAAGAAAATATGTCAAGTTTCCCAGATTTTAATCTTAAAAGTATGATCAAGAAGATTAGTAATTGAATTGATTTCAACAATATCATCTCCAGCCAATATTACATCATCAACATATATAAGAAGGGCAGTGATGTGTGAATTATTAAATTTGAGATACAAGGAATGGTCAGCAAAGGATTGTTTATAACCATGTGAACATAGAAATTCTGAAAGTTTGGAATACCATTGTCTACTAGCTTGTTTAAGGCCATACAAAGATTTATGTAGGTGGCAAACACAATTTTTATCATCACAGTTAAAGCCTAGTGGTAATTGCATGTAAACTTCTTCTTCTAAATTGCCATGTAAGAAAGCATTGTTTACATCCAACTGTTTTAAATGCCAATTATGAATGGAAGCTAAGGATAGAAGCAACCTGATAGTTGTTATTTTTGCCACAGGTGAAAAGGTGTGTAGATAATCTAACCCTTCTTTTTGTGTGTAACCTTTTGCCATTAGACGCGCCTTGTAGCATTCTATAGATCCGTCGACCTTATACTTCAGCTTGTATACCCATTTGCATCCAATAACATGCTTTCCTTTAGGTAAATGGCTTATTGTCCAAGTGTCATTCTGTTCCAGGGCTATTAACTCTTCTTTCATGGCTTGTTGCCAATGTTCATAGCGGGAGGCGTCTTCATAAGATTCTGGTTCAACATGAGAATCAATGGAACAAATAACTTGTTTGAAAGAAGGGATAATCTTGCAAGAGAGATGTGAGCCTCAATAGGATATCTAGATTTCATTCCAGTTTTAATAGCAAAAGAAGTTTGGAAATCTTGCAAATAGGCAGGAGCAGTTTTATGTCTAGTAGACCTCCTAAGATGATTTTGTTCTAATTTGGAATCAATATCGGGTTCATTATTTAATCTAGTAGAACCACTAGTGTTCTCTTCCTGCAATTCGTTATTTTCAAAAACACCTTTATCACTCAAACAGTTAGGGATAATAAGATCAAAATCATAATCAAGAATAGGTGTAGCAATTTTGTCAACAGAATCTTCATGAGAAATGGTTTTAAAAGGAAATTTGTTTTCATAGAATATAACATTTCTAGAAACGTGAATGGAATGAGACTTTAAATCATACACAACATAACCTTTTACATTTGGTTTGAACCCAAGGAATATACCTATCTGAGCCCTGGGATCCAATTTGGTTCAGTTGGCAGAGATGGTAGAAACATAGCATAAACATCCAAAAACATGTAGATGTCTCATATCAAAAGCATTGCCATACAGAATCTCAAAAGGAGTAGAATCTTTAAGAAAGGGAGTAGGCAAACAATTTATCAAATTAACAGCATATAAAACAGCAAAATTCCAAAAGTTTTGAGAGAGGTTATGTAACGTCCCATTTAATTTAATGCGTAAAAAATTTAAAGGAAACGTCACACAGAGATAACATCATAACGCAGCCCTGGGGTTCATAACGCCACCCCTACTAAACCCGGCACACCACGATGCCAACCAAAAATAGTATAACAGTTCGACTAAAAGTTTACAAATCCAAGAACAACGAAATACAGGGGCCATGACCCTAAAGAAAGTCCAAAGAAAACAATAATCCAAACCACGCGGACTAAGCAGCAGAATCTCCATTTCCTTGCGGACCACGAGAACCTCGCCCATCTGCTCCCATCAATTACATTGATGATCATCGCAAGAAAGAAGAGCCACATACAAGACAACCATACAATAAACAGGGTAAGCTAGAGCCAACAACATTTTCATCATACAGTTAAACATGATTTCACCATCAAATGTCCATACAACAACCAAGCATATTATGACTCTTCAACCAGTACACTACGACTCGACTCGACTCATCCGAATACGTATAACTTAGTCGGATTCAGCGGATGCTTGCACTTGTGGTGGATACCTCTGCTCACCCCCGAGCTGCTCGCTCCTGAGCTATGTGTTACAAGTGTTACGATGAATCAAATTTCCCTCACCACAAGGTTAGCCCTTAATGGATTTCAGGCCTCCTGCTACTCTCACCACATGAGTCAGTCCGCTCTAGGTGAGACTAACTGGCTCCTCAGAGTGTCAAGATGCAACCTTACATTGAATCCTTACCTAGTTATACAGATGGAGCACCACCATGGACACCCACTAACATGGGCCATGGAATTACGTCCCGACCACTGAAGCGCAACCCTGAAAGTCTCACCTAGAGACCCCCAGGGAATTATGCACTGACACAGATCAACCTCATTCACATAGCCAAAAATAATAATTACCACGCATAGATATACATCACTCGTACCAACCTTTGAAGCCAACGCCTTTCATGATCCAGACCCAACTCATTCCAACCTCATAGTTTATCCATGTAAGTAAGATCCAACTCATCATGTTATCATGCCACTTTAATAATACCTGTCTTATTTAATTCACATGCCAATCCTCATACCAAGCCCATCATCGACAATTCATGAATCATGCCAAACATACCTCATGCTCCATTATATACATATTACTCATCATACAATCATACTCAACCAAAACAAATCATTCGGGAACAAACAACCATCCAATCACATCACTGTCTCGCCTAGCGCCTCGCTCAGGCTAAGGGGTCTCGCTCAGGCGAACCACCTTCGCCTAGGCGAGGGCTCGAAAGGGCATCCAGAAACTAACGCGGGATCTCGCTTAGGCGAGACCCCTCTCGCCTGGGCGAGATGTTTGCTCGCTCAAAAATTTGATGGGGTCGCCTGGGCGACCCTTCGCGCAAACTGGTTTGGGCGAATCCCCGTTTGTCTCGCCTAGGCGAGACTGGCTCGCTTGGGCGAGATTAACAGGTCTCGCCACTATTTCACCTGCAACAACCATGTTTTTCGAACCAACCAAGCATACAAGGCATTCTCACACATCAAATTGAAGCATTCATCCATACAATCAGTAACTCACTCAAGAACAGCCAAAACAACACCAAAAACTGGAACCCTAACTTCCTGTACCTGGAAATGGGTTTGCACAGGACTTCTGCACTGAAACAAGGGGCACAATAGCTTTATAACCCGACTTGCAAACTGGAACAGCGAAGCAAACGAATCAATACAGAGTTTCTCACTACGAGTACAAAACTATACTAGACAGAGGCGATAAGGTGAAAGAGTACTTACGTGAGCAGAACTATGGCTAAGATGAAACGTGAATCGGAAGAATGTTGGAACCCTAGCAGAAGTAAAAAGGCGGCTGCGACTCAAGGTAAGGACGACAACTTTTCTGAAATGATAAGGAATGTTAGGTTTAGGGCAGAGCTAAAGACTTTATATGTTGGGCCGGCCTTAGGCCCACTTACAAGGTCAGCCCACAATCTTTAGGGCAGAAATAAAAAAAAAGGAGGCCTCACATTCTTCCCAACAAGAAAATTTTTGACCTCGAAAATAAAGACTCACCAGGTAAATAGATGTGGATGTGATTTTCTCATGTTCTCCTCTAGCTCCCAATTCGAGTCACCCGTCCTCCGATCCCAGATGACTTTAACAAGACTGACGGTCTTTCCACGGCGTTCCTCAACCTTGCTATCCTCAAGGGCTATGGGTGGCACTTCCACTGTGAGGTCTTCCCTGATCTGTATATCCTCATCTTCCAACACGTGGGCCAGATCGAATACATACTTTCTCAGCTGTGACACATGAAACACCGGATGAAGGTTCGCCAACTGCGGGGGCAAGGCTATCTCATAAGCTACTGGCCCTATCCTCCTCGTGATCTGGTACGGACCAAGGAATTTGGGCGAAAGCTTCCTTGAGCTGAGAGCCCTCCCCACGCCCGTGGTTCTGGTCACCCTCAAGAATACATGACCTCCTGCCGTAAAGAGCCTCGTATGGCGCCATGCCAATGCTCGCGTGAAAGCTGTTGTTGTAGGTGAACTCTATCAAAGGCAATACCTCGTCCCAAGCACCCAGATGATCCAATATGCAAGTTCTCAACAAATCTTCTAACGACTGGATCGTCCTCTCAGACTGGCCATCGGTCTGAGGGTGATAAGCTGAGCTCATAGTCAGCTTGGTTCCCAATGCCTCCTGTAAGATTTGCATAAATCCGGGATGTAAACTGTGGGTCTTTGTCGGAGACTATACCCGAAGGTACCCCATGCAACCTCACAATCTCTTTGACGTACAGCTGGGCCAACTTGGCCATGGACATCCTCAAGTTCATCGCCAAAAAGTGTACACTCTTGGTCAACCGATCCACTATCACCCAGATGGTGTCATGTCCTCTAAAAGTCCGAGGGAGATGAGTCACGAAGTCCATGGAGATGCTGTCCCATTTCCACACTGGTATCTCTAAAGGCTGTAGATTCCATCGGGTCTCTGATGTTCCACCTTCGCCTTTTGGCACGTCAGACAGGCGGATACAAATTGCGCCACGTCCCTCTTCATCCCCTGCCACCAGAAAGTTTTCTTGAGGTCCTGGTACATCTTAGTCATGCCAGGATGCAAGCTAAGACGACTTTTGTGTCCTTCCTCAAGGATCAACTTTCTCACCTCTGCATCATCAGGTACGCATACCCTACCCTGAAACCGCAGTATGTCGTCATCACTTAAGGCAAAGTCTCTGGCTTCCTCTGATCCCAGCTGTTCTCTAACTCTGTTCAGACCAGCATCCAACAACTGCATCTCTTTGATCGAGTCCAAGAAGTCACTAGATATAGTAAGGGTACTACACCTAATGAACTCGGACCCCAACTCCACCTGTATCCTCATGTCTCTGAACTTCTCTAGTAGCTCTACCTCTTTTATCATGAGATGTGCCGTATGTACCGTCTTCCTACTCAGAGCGTTTGCCACCACATTTGCCTTCCCCGGGTGATATAAAAGTTCGAAGTCATAGTCCTTCAGGAATTCCATCCACCTCCTCTGTCTCATGTTCAACTCCTTCTGATCAAACAAGTACTTTAAACTCTTATGGCCGCTGAACACTCGAAACTGGGCACCATAAAGATAATGCCTCCAAATCTTCAAGGCAAATACTATCGCTGCCAACTCAAGGTCATGAGTGGGGTAATTACGCTCATGCACCTTAAGCTGTCGCGAAGCATACGCCACTGCCTTCCTTTCTTGCATCAAGGCACAGCCAAGTCTGAGATGAAACACATCGAAGTAAACTTCAGACGGTTTCCCCACGTCCGGAATCACTAGTATCGGGGCACTAGTCAATCTTCTCTTCAACTCCTGGAAACTTTCCTCACACTTATCTGTCCAAGTGAAAGGTTGATCCTTCCGAGTAAGCAAGGTCAGAGGTGCCACTATCTTGGAGAATCCCTCTATGAACCTCCTATAGTAGCCTGCTAAGCCCACAAAACTCCTGATCTTTGTGGCTGACTTAGGACTTTCCCACTTTACCACTGCCTCGACCTTTGCTGGGTCCACAACAATCCCCTGGACTGATATCACGTGCCCCAAAAACTGAACTTCATCCATCCAGAACTCACACTTAGACAACTTGACATACAGCTGCTTCTCTTTCAAAACACCAAGTACCAACCTCAGGTGTTCTGCATGTTTCCCCTAAGTCCTGGAGTAGATAAGGATGTCGTCTATGAAGACCACGACAAACTTATCTAGGAAGGGCCGGAAGATCCTGTTCATATAGTCCATGAACACTGCCGGGGAGTTGGTCACACCAAACGGCATAACCACATACTCATAGTGGTCGTATCTGGATCTGAAGGCCGTCTTCTGCACATCATCAGCCTTCACCAAAATTTGATCATAACCCGATCGCAGATCTATATTCGAGAACACCGATGACCCATGCAACTGATCCATCAAGTCATTGATTCTCGGAAGCGGATACTTGTTCTTGATCGTCATCTTGTTCAGTTGCCTGTAGTCCACACATAGACGTGAACTCCCATATTTCTTCTTTACCAGCAACACTGGTGCTCCCCAAGGCGAAGTGCTGGGTCGGATGAACCGTTTCTACATCAAATCTTCTATCTATTTCTTGAGATCTACTAACTCTGCCGGAGCCATACGATACGGGGCCATCGACACCGGGCCTGTCCCTGGTACTAGATCTATAGAGAACTCCACTTCTTTACTGGGAGATAATCTTGGAACCTCCTCCGGGAATACATCCCCAAAATGCTGGACAATTGGTATCACTGACGTTGTCTCTCCTCTCTCCACCTCCATATGTGTGAAGATCATGTAACACTGCACGCCGTCATGTAGTTCCCTCATAACACCCTGAGAAGACACCAACTCAGGCTCCTCTGTGTCGGGAAAAAGCAGCTTCTTCTCCCGACAATCTATCAGGATGCGATTGGCAGAGAGTCAATCCATCCCTAAGATCACCTCCAACTCCTGTAGAGGCAGGCAGATTAATTTCACCATGTACCTGCGTCCCTCCACCTCTACTGGAAGCCTAGCACACAAGGACGACGTCCTGACCAAACCCGACACCGGAGTAGACACCGCAAGCTCACACTGTAGCTCGCGCACCGGCAGACCCAACCGTTCCACACATACATTTGACACAAAAGAGTGTGTCGCTCCAGAATATAACACACAACACCTCATCCTAGAAATCACACAATAACCAATAACAAGGTTACCTGAACCTGCAGCCTCTGCTCCGGTCATGGCATAGACTCTGCCCGTCGCCTGTTGCCTCTATCTCTCCCCTGATGGTGATGGGGTGTCTGAACCGAAAGGCGTGTCGCTGCCCTGGCAAGGTTGGGACAGTCCCTCCTAAATTGGCCTTCCTTGCCACAGTTGTTGCACCTACGGTAGCTCTCCCTACGTGGACAAGCGTACCTCGGGTGGGGTCCTCCACATGTGTAACACCGAACTCGGCCCTGCTGAGGAGAAAAGCTCCTAGACTCCTGAGGCTAATGGTGTGGTCTATCATACGGTCTCCTCCTCTCCTCAGGTCTGGGCCTGGACCCAGATGGTCCACCGATCCTCTGAGGCGGCTGTGGCTGCAGTGGGCACTGACCTTCCACCTCACGCTTCATCTTCTCCATCACTCTGACCTTCTCTACCAGAGCAGCAAAATCCTTGATGGACAATGGTGCCACCATCAAGCGAATATCTCCCCTGAGGCTGTTCTCAAACTTACGGCATCTCCACTCCTCGTCAAGCGGCAGGGTGTAGAAACGGCTGAGGTGTTTGAACCTCTCAGCATACTCTGTGACAGTCTTCCCTCCCTGGGTCAACTGGAGGAACTCTACCTCCTTGGCGTACCGGATGTTGTCGGGAAAGTACTCGGAGAGGAATCTCTCCCTGAAAGTCTCCCATGACACTGGCTCATCCCTCTCCTCCAGGATGGATGTAGTGCTGCTCCACTAATGCTCCGCCTCCCCCGTGAGCATATAAACCGAGAACGCCAACTTGTTCTCCGCAGGGCACATTTTGGCGTCGTAGATGCACTCTAGGTCCTTCAGCCATTGGTTTGCGGCATCAGGACTAGTCTTCCCATCAAACTTTACCGGGTGGTGTTTTAGAAAGTCCTCTAGGCTCCACTCCCTGACTGTAGGTCGTGGTTCAAAACCAAACACAGGGGCAGCCGCCCTGTTCTCCTCCAGCTGGCGGAGGGCCTCCATATGGTGCCGATGAGCATCCTCAACAGCTACTCTCGCAGCCTCCATCGCTGCATCACAGCCTGCTGCTGCTCAAGCGACGCCGCCTGTCGCTGCGTGGATGCCTCATGCTGCTGCATCATCGCAGCACTCTGCTGCGCCATAGCTGCTACCATCGCCTCTATGGCTCTGGCGATATCTGGTGCGTCCCCCTGGGATGATTGAGAAGCTCGACGAGGAGGTGCCATAGTCCACTGGCACACAGAAAATCACTTGGTTAGACTTGATAAAGGCAAGAATTTTAACTGAACACTCAGAGACACACAGAGAAAATTAAGCGAACAACCCGAGTCCACAGACCTAAGGAATGACCGCTCTGATACCATAAATGTAACGTCCCATTTAATTTAATGCATAAAAAATTAAAGGAAACGTCACACAGAGATAACATCATAACGCAGCCCTGGGGTTCATAACGCCACCCTTACTAAACCAGGCACACCACGATGCCAACCAAAAATAGTATAATGGTTCGACTAAAAGTTTACAAATCCAAGAACAACGAAATACAGGGGCCATGGCCCTAAAGAAAGTCCAAAGAAAACAATAATCCAAACCACGCGGACTAAGCAGCAGAATCTCCATTTCCTTGCGGACCACGAGAACCTCGCCCATCTGCTCCCATCAATTACATTGATGATCATCGCAAGAAAGAAGAGCCACATACAAGACAACCATACAATAAACAGGGTAAGCTAGAGCCAACAACATTTTCATCATACAGTTAAACATGATTTCACCATCAAATGTCCATACAACAACCAAGCATATTATGACTCTTCAACCAATACACTACGACTCGACTCGACTCATCCGGATACGTATAACTTAGTCGGATTCAGCGGATGCTTGCACTTGTGGTGGATACCTCTGCTCACCCCCGAGCTGCTCGCTCCTGAGCTGTGTGTTACAAGTGTTACGATGAATCAAATTTTCCTCACCACAAGGTTAGCCCTTAATGGATTTCAGGCCTCCTGCTACTCTCACCACAGGAGTCAGTCCGCTCTAGGTGAGACTAACTGGCTCCTCAGAGTGTCAAGATGCAACCTTACATTGAATCCTTACCTAGTTATACAGATGGGGCACCACCATGGACACCCACTAACAGGGGCCATGGAATTACGTCCCGACCACTGAAGCGCAACCCTGAAAGTCTCACCTAGAGACCCCTAGGGAATTATGCACTGACACAGATCAACCTCATTCACATAGCCAAAAATAATAATTACCACGCATAGATATACATCACTCGTACCAACCTTTGAAGCCAACGCCTTTCATGATCCAGGCCCAACTCATTCCAACCTCATAGTTTATCCATGTAAGTAAGATCCAACTCATCATGTTATCATGCCACTTTAATAATACCCGTCTCATTTAATTCACATGCCAATCCTCATACCAAGCCCATCATCGACAATTCATGAATCATGCCAAACATACCTCATGCTCCATTATATACATATTACTCATCATACAATCATACTCAACCAAAACAAATCATTCGGGAACAAACAACCATCCAATCACATCACTGTCTCGCCCAGCACCTCGCTTAGGCTGAAGGGTCTCGCTCAGGCGAGGCGAGCTCGCTCAGGCGAACCACCTTCGCCTAGGCGAGGGCTCGAAAGGGCATCCAGAAACTAACGCGGGATCTCGCTTAGGTGAGACCCCTCTCGCCTGGGCGAAATGTTTACTCGCTCAAAAATTTGAGGGGCTCGCCTGGGCGACCCTTCGCGCAAACTGGTTTGGGCGAATCCCCGTTTGTCTCGCCTAGGCGAGACTGGCTCGCTTGGGCGAGATTAACAGGTCTCGCCACTGTTTCACCTGCAACAACCATGTTTTTCGAACCAACCAAGCATACAAGGCATTCTCACACATCAAATCGAAGCATTCATCCATACAATCGGTAACTAACTCAAGAACAGCCAAAACAACACCAAAAACTGGAACCCTAACTTCCTGTACCTGGAAATGGGTTTGCACGGGACTTCTGCACTGAAACAAGGGGCACAATAGCTTTAGAACCCGACTCGCAAACTGGAACAGCGAGTCAAACGAATCAATACAGAGTTTCTCACTGCGAGTACAAAACTATACTAGACAGAGGCGATAAGGTGAAAGAGTACTTACGTGAGCAGAACTATGGCTAAGATGAAACGTGAATCGGAAGAATGTTGGAACCCTAGCAGAAGTAAAAAGGCGGCTGCGGCTCAAGGTAAGGACGACAGCTTTTCTGAAATGGTAAGGAATGTTAGGTTTAGGGCAGAGCTAAAGACTTTATATGTTGGGCCGGCCTTAGGTCCACTTACAAGGGCAGCCCACAATCTTTAGGGCAAAAATAAAAAAAAAAGGGCCTCACAGGTTAAATTGAAACAGTAAAGCACGTGTAACATTCATAATGTGTTGATGTTTCCTTTCAACCAAACCATTTTGTTTAGGGGTTTCAATGCAACTGGTCTGATGGATGATTCCTTCAGTTTTAAAGAAATTTGTCATATTAAACTCTAAACCATTATATGTCCTAATTATCTTGATGGTTTTCTGGAATTGAGTTTTAATCATAGAGACAAAATTGATTAAATGGATGCGGGTTTTAGCTTTGCTTTTCATAAGATACAACCAAGTAAATCTAGAGTGATCATCCACAATAGTAAGGAAATATTTGTCACCATTCATGGAATTAACAGCACAAGGACCCCAAATATCCATGTGTACTAAATCAAAAACAGAATCAACATAAGATGTACTATTAGGAAAAGGCAATTTTCGTTGTTTAGCTAAGTGACATACATCACAATCAAAGTTTACGGGAAGAGAAATGAAAGGAAACTTTCTGTTAAGAATAGTTATCCTTTTGTGTGACGGGTGACCAAGACGCATGTGCCAAATGTCATGGTTAATAGCATTGGTACAGGCTTGAGCAGGAGTGCCTTCTCTGGTATTGATTTCACCCTTGATCACGTACAGGCCTGACTGGATGTTAGCTGTACCAATCCTCTTGGTGGATTTCTTGTCCTGGATAGAACATCATTAGTGGTGAAGGTAACAATGCAATTGGAATGAGAAACAAGTCTAGAAATAGACACCAAATTATACGAGAAATTGGGAACAAAGAGGACATTTCCAATATAAAAATTTTCGCAGAACCCGAATGAGTTGCTTGGACTTTGGTTCCATCAGGCAAATTAACATGTATACGAGAAATACGATTAAAAGAAACTAAGTTTGAGAGGGAACAACATATATGATCTGGGCCCCCGAGTCAAGGATCCAATCATTATGAGAATTAAACGAATTAAAGAGATAAGATTCTTACCTTTTTCTACATTGCAGGAGACAATGGAACCAACCTGATTGGCAGAAACACCTTCACTGCCATTACCATTTGTTTGTTTCAGTAGAGTCATTAAAGCTTGGTACTGCTGCTGTGATAATTTGAAGTCGTGATCCACTGGAACAGAATAAGTCTTTCCTTCTTGATTCGTGTCCACACTATTCACATTACCTCCTTTATTATTTATTTTATAACCTGGTGGAAATCCATGCTTCTTGTAGCAATTGTCAATTGTGTGACCATTCTGACCGCAAAAAGAACAAACCCTCTTGCTATATCTGACATTCTTGTTGTCAGTGTTGTTATTACCTGGATAGTCGTGCTTCTTGAAGCAAACAAACTCACTATGACCAGCCTTTTTGCAGTAGCTGCAAGTAACAATAGGGTTATTGATCTTGATCTCGGTTCCATTCAAGACATTATTCCCTCCAATATGCCTTTCCTCTTAAACCATGTAAGAGAAATTTTTTGAGATGGATGGGATCAGATCCATCATAAGGACATGAGAAGTGATGTTGTTGTACTGCTCATTGAGGCCTCTCAGGAATTGCATAGCATGATCTTCAATCTTTCTCTGTTGAAAAGAATAGTGAGACCACAAGAACATTTCGCAGAACAATTGCAAATCAGATCAGGCCAAAAACTATCAAGTTCATCCCAAAGAACGCGAATACGTGTGAAAGTGTGAAATACTCTGTGACAAAGGAACTTCCTTGCTTGAGGGAAGATGCTTCTAGCTGTAACTCAGATATGCGCAACAAATTGCCCTGAGAAAATCTAGACTTGAGATCCTTCCATATTTCTTCAGATTTTTCCATCCATAAGATGCTTTGCCTGATGGAGAGTGAAATCGAGTGTGTTAACCAAGAGACAACCATATTGTTGCATCTCTTCCAAGCCTGATATGTGGGATCTGCTTTTTCTGGTTCAGGAGCAGAACCATCAATGAATTGCATCTTGTTCTTGGCGCTAAGAGCAGTGGCGAAAGATTTGCTCCATGAATGGTAGTTCTGCGACTCCAACACAGGCGACACAAGAGATAGGACTGGGTTTTCGCTGGGTTGCAGATAAAGAAAACTATGCGGGGCATTGAAATCGTTAGCAAGCATTATGGATTTGGATTCACTTTCTGTGGCCATGGCAAAGAAAAGGAAAATGAAGGAAAGAAACAAAGCGAGAAGGAAAAAGAAAGAAAGAAATAGAGATGCACAGCAGAACTCTTTAAAAGAAGAGCTCTGATACCATCTTAATAAACCTGGATTCCATATGAAGAATGAAATTGATGCAGAGCAGAAGAACAATTGAACGGGATTGAACAAGATTGAACGGGTTTGCGGAAACCATGGGAAAGAAGACAAGAAACACAAGAAGGAGGGAAAGAGAGAGAGGCAAAATTGATTGTGTGAAAAAGATACTGAAAGAGTCTTATTGATTCACTTTTCGGAAAGGAAGACAAACATATATATACAAAGACTAAGTGATGCAAGGAATAACAGAATGTGTAAAATTAGTTTTAAGAGACTGATCATTGGTTGTGTGATCTTTAGGCTGAGCAATGTGACCCTTACCATTATTCTTATTATTCAGACAGAATAAGAAAAAGAAATACCTATTGGACTTTCTGTTGCACCTCTCTCAGTTGAAACCCACACTCCAGGTCCCTGCACCTCCGGTTGCTCATCCTACATAATTCATAACAAACTAATAAAAGAAGGGGTACATAAAAAAAAACTCTCGTACATAGAAACAAAAACCTCAAGTTCCTGCAATGTGTTAGTTTGGGACCTCGTCATAAAATGACATGCCATGTAAATCTAGCATTCACAGATCAGAAGTTTGTTTCAGTTATCTTCTGCTTAATAAACATTTCGGAAAGATAAAATAAAGAAGCCACACACACTGTCTATAACAAACTCACAAAACTTCAAAGAAACCAAGATGGAAGTTTCTTCAATTAGAATTAGCAACAACGAATTAAGGAGTGATGGAGTGAATCAGACAAACGATAGCAGGAGTACAAAAAGATAAAAAAGAATCTTAAGCGCATTTCAATGTTCGTGACAAGAGAAGTGAGAAAAATGTGACGGAAATTGGATTGAAATAGAGAAAGAAATTGAGGTGGGAGAGTTGCATGTGAAGAGAGTACCTCGAGCGAGAATGTGGATAGAGCAGCAATGGCTTCCTCTACTGGTACAGCCATCATCAATTGCAGAGTCAATCTCGGAAGAAAACCAGAGCGCGAAGCATAGAAGAAGAACAGAGGAAGGATGAACCACTATAATTGTTCCCTTTCTTTCTCTCTCTTTCCACTACACGGTAGGTACATGAACACAAGTCTTCATTTGCAAGTCTAAGCAGGTATCACTTTTTCATGGACTAAAAGGTCCTTCTCCTGTGCTGTATTTTTCTCTTTCTATATTAGAATAGATAAAATAACAATTATGTTCTATATATCCTTTATTTTAGTTATATTTATTTATTTATACTAAAACATAATCATAAACAAATACATCTAATCATATGGTTTACAGTTATTTATTTATTTATATTAAAATAAATATTTCCCGAAAACAATGTAAGTTTTATATTTTAGAATAGCTTTTAAAATTTTAAATATTATAATTCTTATGATACTTTTAATATATAATAACCAAATTATTAAATTTATGTTGTATGTTATATTTTAAACTTTATTTTTTGCATATTTTTTTAATTTTGTATTTAAATTTAGTTAATGTAATATTTTTAAATAAAATAAAAAAAGTGGCTGTCACTTTACTAATTAACAATTATTAATATATGACAAATAAAAATAACATTTATTAAAATATAAAAATAAATGAATGCATATCTAAAACGGGAAGATAATATTTATTTTTAAATTAAATAAGATGTAAAAGTTATTTAATATAATATCACATATATCAGTATAATGTTTTGCTTATATTTTTATAATTATTTTAAAATATAGATTAATAACTCATCAGCGTTAGATTTATTATTTATTCACTAGCGAAAATACAGGCGCTGTATATGTATAATATTGAGAATAATTTATGACAATTTATGATAAGTATACATAGATTGGTTGGAAAAGAAAAGCAGTAAATTACTAATTCATAAAATTGTGTATCAACTAATATTTAATACACTTGATCAATATTTGGGGTTAATGAGCTATATGTGATGGAGTCAATGGTAGCTGTCTATAAATATACAAACTAAATTAGTAAATGAAAGTATCATAAATTTACATCCTTAAACATTTCTTTAATTGGGAGGCCAAATAAAGATTGATGTCTAGGATGTGTTTAGCTTCCCTGCATTTTAAAAAAAGTAAACATTATAGTTAAAATATATGCAAATAATAGAAATATTATGTAGCAATTGAATTATGTATAAATAATAAAAAAAATCTTTATTTACCTTTGAAGTAGTCTTCTTAATTCTTTGAAGAAGACATGGTCCATAAGTTGTTGAGTTTTAAAGAACTAAAAAATATCATTGAATATTGTTATTTACTTATGAGACATAAAATGTATATGTAATGGTATACAAATATTGAAGAAATTGTAATAACCTTATTGATGTATATATTTTGATAAACACAAAGATTGTTGTTGTAACGAGTATGGATTGGTAATGATTTTTGTTGTTGTAGCAAAAACACAGGCGTTGTTGTGTCTGTGTGTTCATATTGTTTAATATTTTATAGAAATTTGAGTTAAGTTTAACTCTCATGCTAAAAGCAAAAATATTAAAATATCTTTCATCGTTGAACCATATCATTGCGGCTACCGAGCCTCCGCATTCGTCGCCATTGTCACTACACCTTCGTTCTCATTGTTGTTGCAATCGTTTTGAGAGGAAGCAATAAGAGAGAGTGTAAACCGATGATAATTGATGGGAAGCTTGTTCAAGAAAACTCGTTCTGAATAATTTATTTCGGAAATCTTGTTCTTGAAATCCTATTCCAGTCTGCATCTTATAAGTTTTGCAAAGTTTATTCTGAAAAGTTCATCGAAAAAAGTATTTCATATGTTCTAGAAAGCTTATTTTGAAAATTCTGGTCTAGAAGGCTCTTTACAAAATGTATTTCATATGCTTTAGAAATTCTATTTCAAAATTTTTCTTCCAAAAACCCTATTTTGAAAATCATGTTCTTAGAATTTCAGAAAGTTTGTTCCAAAAATATTGTTGAATAGGTAATCTTGAAGTCCCTTTAGGAAGAGTAGAAGGTTGTTTTGAAACATGTGACTGTTGTTATAAATCATAGGAGGGCAAAAAAAAAAAGTCTTTTTCATTCATCTATAACAATATATAAAGAATAGACACAATCAATAATCAATTAACGTTATTTTAATATAGTAGAAAATGTATTTTTTATTTTTTCTTGTAAATATTTTATAATTACTTGTTGATTAACCTTTAAATGTAGTAGAGATTCCCTTCCTTCATGCTTATTGCATTTACATTGTCACGTGCTTGCTAAAAATAAAAATTTGTCACGTGCTTCTTCATCTTTTTGATTTGATTATCTAGTTATTGTATACAAAACGAAATTTTCAAAATGGTTTATAAATTTTAGATATTTACCCTTAATATTTTGCCATTGTAGATGAGATTTGTAGTTATTTTAGACAAAATTTAACATCTACATTAGGATAAATTAATATATCTCGTTAAAAAAATAAATAAAAGATATTAAAAGGAAGCATTAATTGTTTGTAAAAACAATATTGATAAAATTGACTTGACCAATATAATAACGATATGTCTCATGAATATCATTGATATCTTTCTTTAGTAGTACGTTATTTTTGTTATTATTTTTTGTTTCTTCTATTTTCTCTTTATATTTAAGAATATATCATTCTTATAAAATTATTTTATCTTTTAAGGATGAACAAAATTAATTTAACTAAACTTAACTATAATAGAATAGATTTGTAGTTATTTTAGACAAAATTTAACATCTACATTAGGATAGATTAATATATCTCGTTAAAAAAAATAAAATAAAAGATATTAAAAGGAAGCCTTAATTGTTTGTAAAAAAAATATTGATAAAATTGACTTGGCCAATATAATAACGATATGTCTCATGAATATCATTGATATCTTCCTTTAGTAGTACGTTATTTTTGTTATTATTTTTTGTTTTTACTATTTTCTCTTTATATTTAAGAATATATCATTCTTATAAAATTATTTTATCTTTTAAGGATGAACAAAATTAATCTAACTAAACTTAATTATAATTATCTGAATTATATTAAAGTGACAAAAAAAATATTTTTAATAAAAATTAAATATTAAAGTAAAAAAAATTAATAAAAATGAAATAGTATTGTTTTGCCTTTTATTTTTAAAAAACTAAACTTCTACCCCTTAAGTGCTCACTAATTGAATTATGTATTTTCTTTTTTCATTTTTCTTCAATGGCCTCTTATCCTAAACATCGCGCACACTCCTTTTGTAATTCAATCATCACCATTGAGACAATGATTGTGAGCTTCTCATCCCCGTCATTACTATATAAGGCCATGTCGCCTTGCTCTTATCATCCTACCTTACCACCTTCATTGCAATTCTAACATCTCACATCCCACTCAATTGATATGTTTTTTTTTAACCTTAATACTAACTAACATTTTATCCTTCTCTTATATGTCTCTTGCATTCTTCTCATTTTTTTTATACTCAATGTTTCACTACTTCCATTTCACATTTTTTTCATCGTCGTATAATATTTTTCTTAAATATTTAGGCTTTTATCAATTTCGGAACTATATGTTCTCCACTTTGACAAAATTATTATTTGTGTGAAAGGTGAATACAAACCAATTCAAGCTTGTCCTTTGGATTTTTTTTATTGAAAATATACAGTTTGTTTATGTTATTGTTTATACACTTGTTATATTTAATTCGGGGAAAATCATTATGTTTCAATTGTTTAAGATGGACCCTAGGATTGTGGTATTGGTGCTGAAAAACTTTTATGTATGACATTTTTTGCGCACCTTACAGAGCGACTCTCTTTTCCTATATTTTAATTAATTATGAAAGTGTATTTTTTTTCAATTTTCTCCTCTTCTTTTTGAAAGTGTTTTAAAATTCAGCATAACTAAAGAGTATTTCAGTTCAATTTAGTTTGGTTTGGTTTTTTTTGGTTCAATATGGTATGGTGTGGTTCGGTTTAGTGCGGTCCGGTTCAGTGCGGTTCGATTCGGTTCGATCCGGTTCGGTCCGGTTCGGATCAATTTAGTGTGATTCGGTTCAGTTCAGTTCAGTTCGGTCTGGTTCGGTTCGTTTCAATTCAGTGCGGTTTGGTTCGGTCTGGTCCGGTTCATTTTGGTTTGGTTTAGTTCGATTCGGTTCGATCTGGTCCGGTTCGTTTCGGTTCGGTCTGATCCGGTTTAGTTTGGTTTGGTCTGGTCCGGTTCGGTTCAGTGCAATAAAGAATATATAATGAATTTTTAAAATAATTGTTAAACGTAAAATTAAAAAAATAAAATATGTACATAAGAAAGGTTTTTAAAACAATTGTTGAAGACAAAAGAGGTTTTTAGACTAACGGTTAAAAGTAAACTATTTATAAAATAATTAGTTTTTAAAATAATAATTAAGTGTAAAATTGGAATAACGAAATATGGACACAAAAGAGGGTATCCTATTTATATATTGTTATAGATGAAAACAATTAATCTAACAAAACTTAACAATAATTATTTGTATTATATTAAAGTAAAAAAAATATTTTTAATAAAAATTATATATTATAGTAAAAAAATCAATAAAAATTAAACCGTATTGTTTTACCGTTTATTTTTTAAAAAACCGAACTTCTATTGGTTAATTGCTCACTAATTGAATTATGTATTTTATTTTCTCCTTTTTCTTCAATGACCTCTATCCTAAACATTGTGCACACTCCATTTTTTAATTCAATCACCACCATTGAGACAACGATCGTAAACTTCTCATCCCTGTCACTACTCTATAAGGTCATGTCGCATTGTTCTCGTCATCCCACCTTACCACCTTCATTGCAGTTCTAAAACCTCACATCTCACCCAACTTGTATGTCTTATTTTGAACCTTAACCATAACTAACATTTTATCCTTCTCTTATATGTCTTTTGCATTCTTCTTATCTTTTTATACTCAATGCTTCATTGCTTCCATTTCACTTTTCTTTTTCATCGTCTTATAATATTTTTCTTAAATACTTAAATATTTAAGCTTTTATCAAATTCGAAACTCTATATTCTCCACTTTGACAAAATAAATAGTTATTTGTGTGAAAGGTGAATACAAACCAATTCAAGTTTATCCTTTGGATGTTTTTTTTTTTATTGAAAGTACACAATTTGTTTATGTTATTGTTGATACACTTGCTATATTTAATTTTGGGAAAAACATTATGTTTCAATTGTTTAAGAGGAATCTTACGATTGTGGTGTTGGTGCTGATAAAACTTTTGGGTATGACATTTTTTTGTGCACATTACAAAACGACTCTCCTTTTGCTTTATATTAATTAATTATGAAAGTGTAAAAATTTCCTTTAAATTTTCTCCTCTTTTTTTGAAGGTGTTTTAAAATTCAGCACAACTAAAGAGTATTTCAATTCAGTTCGATTTGGTTCAGTTTTGTTTGGTTTGCTTCAGTTCGTTTTAGTGCAATTCGATTATGTTCGATCCGGTTGAGTTCAGTTTAGTGCGGTTCGGTTCGATTCGGTCTGGTCCGGTTTATTTCGGTTTAATGCGGTTCGGTTTAGTTTGATCATGTACTATTTATATATTTTAAACATGATTTTATGTCATAGTTATAAATTAATTATTTAAATATGATAAGTTTTTATTTTTTTGAGGATAATGGATTTTGAACACATGATTAAGTTGTTAATCGGTGTTTTCAATGAATAATAAATAAGAATTATAGTATCCTTATAAAATATCTATGTATGTTTAAAATAAACTCATGATACTTATTTTATTTGATGAATGACAAGAACATGTTGCACTGGGAACATCAAATTATTAAACATAGAAGACCTCAAATATGTTCATGAGGAGATGCCATCTTCGGGAAGAAAACGTCTTAGAATTAGATTACAACTTTAGTTTTATAATTGTATTTTTAGTATTGTCTGTTTCTTTTATAAATCCTTGAATATTTATATATCTATAATTTATAGATAAATATTAGAATTGTTTTAAAAATAAAAACTTTATAAATTCAAATGTAAAATTTTAAAACAATTTTATAATAATTTAAAATAAATATATTTATTTAAATTTTTTTAACTTAATTTATAAAGTTGTTATTTTTAAACTAATTCTAATATTTGTTTATAAATTATTGATATATAAATATTTGAAACAATATTTAAATAAAGTTTAATGCAAAATATACATTTAAATAAACTTAATTTTATTAAAAATATCAATTATAATAAAAATACCACTGTAAAATTTATATAAAAATTAAATTAGATATAGGAAAGAAATTGATTCAGTTTTAATAAAATTGGAACTAAATTGAGACAGAATAACAAATACAGGGACTGCAGTGAGACTTTTCACATCAATATTGACATGTGACATTGTCATTGCCACATCACAATGTCTTTACACGTGGTACAATGTCAGATTGACACGTGAAAATTTTTATTTATTTTTTAATTAAAAAAAATTAAAAACAAAATAAAAAACTCACATACTGACACATGACACATAGTTAACACTACTAAACGACCTAATTGTAACAAATGTTTCAAAACAAGAATCCAATTGAGTGAACTAGAAAGGAGGGGACTTACTTGAAATTTCGTTACAAAAATGAAAACCCTGCAATGATTTAACTTATTTATTAGAAACAAAGTGAAAATAAATGTAAAAAAATATGAATAAATAATTGTTGATGAATTAAAAAAGATAAAAAAAAAGAAAAAATAGACAATTTTATAAAACATATGTAAAAATAATAATTAAAAATATTAATAAATTATTTTAAATTATTAATGATAATATTAATAAATTATATTTTTCTAATTTTAAATAATAATTTTAATTTATTTTAATATTATTTTTTTATTTATATCAAAAGATAAAATAATAAAATAATTATTATATAATTAAATTTATTAAATTTTATCAAATACTTATTAGTCTAAGAATGTTCATTCATATCACTTTAAGTTAAGTGAACAATCTCTTAGACCAAATTCACATACACTAATATATTTGCCGGAAATGTTTTGTAAGCGAAGATTTTGTTAATAAAATTGATATGATGTGCATATTCGTTCCACTAAGCCAATCGCAGTGCATTAAAATAGACATGAATTTGGTAAAGTTTGACAAAAAGTATTTTATCAAATTATCATGTTCTTATATTTCCACACTTGGCACACATTAGAATTAGATTAAAACTTTAGTTTTATAATTTTGCGCTTTTAATATTGTCTTCTTCTTTTCTGAATGTACGAAGATTTTGTTACTTGATATTTTAGTGTAATTATGTTATGTTAATTAATCAATAAAATAATTTTGTAAGGCCCTATTCTTTTGATGACCTTTACCAAAAAGGCTGCTCCAAATCTGATGGGTCAAAGAGCTGGCCCAAAGGATAAAGCTGATTCCAAGTTTGTCCTAACGTTTCCACCCTCACACTTTCACAGAATCAGTCGTCACCCTAACTCAAACCCAGCTCCTACTCCACCTCGTTGACCATCCTAGGGACAATCGTGCTCACTGTGTGCGTGTCGGAGCGTCCCGCTAGCTTGTTTTCCAGGTACGGGAAGTTAGGGTTCGCCCTTTCTTTTGAGTGAGGTTGTTTGCACCATTATTTTTACCGTTTAAATATGTTTGGTATGTTGATGCGAATCTGGGTATGATAATTTTAAGCCATTGGCGACCTGTTGAGTGGTAATGCACGAGAGAACAGTGGTGAGCACTGGTTTTCTTGCCCAAGCTGCTTCATGCGAGCGGTTGCTCAGGCGACCCAGGTTTGTTCTGAGCGAGTGAGCGTCTCGCCTAAGCGAGATCCCGCGTGAGCTATTGTTCCCCTTTTTCGAGCCCTCGCCTAGGCGAAGGGGGCTCGCCTGAGCGAGACCCTTCAGCCTGAACGAGGAGCTGGGCGAGGCAGTGTGATTGCGTGGTTGTTTCTGGAATTCTGAAATGGGTTATGCTTGCTTGGATGTTGATTATTGTGTTAAATGCATGAGACAAATAAATATGCATGAGTGATGTGATTCATGAATTGTAAATGATGGTTTGGGCGTGAACCTTCGCATGTGAAATGAATGAGGTGGTTGGTATTAAATTGACATGGCATTGGCATGAGATGAAATTCCACTATGTTGGTTGAGAATGATGACTTGGTATGGATTCACTGGAAAAATGAAAGAGATGGATTATGAAGAACTAGTATGCGATATGTATGTATAAATCTGTATGATGAATCTTTCTTGACTGATTGAGCATGTTTGGTCCGTGTCAATGCGTAATTCCTTGGAGTATCTAGGTGAGACTTTCAGGGTCGCGCTTCAGTGGTTGGGATGTAATCCCATGGCCCCTGTTAGTGGGTGTCCATGGTGGTGCCCCATCTGTATAACTTGGTAAGGATTCAAGGTAAGGTTGCATCCTGACACTCGAAAGAATCAGTTAGTCTCACCTAGAGCGGACTGACTCCTGTGGTGAGAGTAGTAGGAGGCCTGAAATCCATTAAGGGCTAACCTTGTGGTGAGGAAAATTGATTCATTGTAACACTTATAACACATACCTCGGGGGTGAGCAGAGGTATCCACCACAAGTGCAAGCATCCGTTGAATCCGACCAGGTTATATGTATCTGGATGAGTCGAGTCGTGTCTTAGTGTATTGTTTGAGAAGTCATAACATGCTTGATTGATATGTGCATATGGGATTGTGAAAATATGTTTTATTGTATGGATGAAATCTTTTGTGCTCTAGCTTACCCTACTTTATTGTTGTGTGTCCTGCTGTGTGATACTCTCCTTTGCGATGATCATCAACTTGTTGGTGTGAGCAGATGCGAAGAATACCCGTGGGCAACAGGGAGGTGATGGTTCCGCTGCATAGTCCGCGTGGACTAGGCTTAAATTTCTTTATGGGCTTTTCTTTAGGGCTATGGCCCATGTACTTGTTTGTCCTTGGATTTATATACATTTTATAAATTTTTATCCAGTTTTCTTGTGGGCATCGTGGTGTGCCTTGGGTTGTAAGGAGTTGAGTTTTAAACTCCAGGATTGCACTAGTATGTTATCTTTATGTGACGCTTCCTTTAATTTCGCATATTAAATTAAATGGGATGTTACAAATTTGTTAATTTTTTTTTGTGATGTCATGATTTTCTATACATTTTAAATTATCAATTAAAGTAAATTTTATTAAATTATAAAAATAAAAATATGAGTAGAAAGTAATAAATAAATTAAATATTAAGATTACAATAATATATAATGTTAGTTCTAAGCGTTTTTTTTGTTGAGTTTTTTTTGGTTAAAAATATTATGATAATTTTAATCGATGTTATTTACCTTTTTAAAACGTCATTTTATATATAATATAAAATAATTAAGTTTGTTGTGTCGGTTCATCTTAAACTATTGTATTATATTTTGTGACAATAATAATTATGATTTTTTTTAAAATCGTCACTCATTTGACACATTCTCGTTTTAATATTATTTAAAAAACAGATTTGAAATGCCAAATAAACTTAACAAAATTTGGTTAAAAATACTAAATCGATACATTTTTAAAAATTATAGACTAAATTGATTCAAAGTTAAAAAAAAAAGACGAATTTCAATATACACTCTTAAAGTTAATGAATTAAAAATATATTTAATCTTTTTTATTTGCGTATAATATTCGTATGTAATTATTTATTTAAAGTTAATGTTTTGATTCTTATTTTATTTTAGTTTGTATTATTTCATACAAACATGTAATCTGAAGTAGGGAAGTTATTTTTTCGCAATTTTTTTTTTCAGAGACATCAGACTCACAACTCTGCTCAATCTCTATGGACCACTAACGCCTCTTGTGGACCCCAAAACGAAAGATCCTAAAGCGGTATATTTCTTTTGCGTTTATCTCTCTGATGTCTGGGGCCAACCAACCGGTTAAAAAGAAAAACATAATTATATTTTGAAAGATTAAAAATAAAAAGTAATTTTTTTTATAATATGATGTGTTATTTTTTTAATAATTTTGAAAGATTAAAAATAAAAAGTAAAAAATAAAAAATTACTTAAAAAATAACTAATAAAATTTTAAAAAAAAGTTTTCAAAATATAAGTAATTAAAATATCGTTTTCAAAAAAAAACAAAACACTGCATTCGGAATTTGATCACTTAGTTCAACAGGGCGGGCGGAAAAGGATCCCACATGGGAGCATTTTAGTTCAACCGAGCAGAAAAGGGTCCACATGGACTTTTATCATTAAGTTACCGGAGCAGAAAAGCGTCCCACATGGGTTTAAGTTGACTAGAACCAATGCAGAAAGGGGTACCCTCTCTCTTCCTATATAAGTATCCTTTCTAACACTGAAACAAGCGTTCAATTCTCTACACTGAAGAAGGATTCATCTCTCGCTTATGATGCATAAACCCTATGCTGGCTACGCGGCTTTCATAGCCGTCTGCATAAACTTACTTGCTGTCAAGCCCTACCCAATTACTGACCTCCAGATCATCTTCTTCCTCGCATCCACGCTTTTCC
>Ga0214545_1002140_pt1 | contig 38030 bp, 13 predicted proteins | sample CNSS4metaG_FD_160064 | JGI IMG/M metagenome (GOLD analysis project Ga0214545, IMG submission 160064) | Root nodule microbial communities from cowpea collected in UCLA plant growth center, Los Angeles, California, USA - CNSS4 | ecosystem: Host-associated > Plants > Roots > Nodule | place: USA...
AAAAAAAAAAAAGAGATAAGAGGTTGGATGGTGAATTTGATAGCATGGAGAGTGGTACATGCCGGTGGTGATAGCTATGAAAGTTGGTGGAGCAATAAGAGCAATTTGAGCCATTGAAGAAGCAAGTCCACGAATCTGGGTAAGCTTGCTAACTGTTAGAGAGTATAGAGAGGGAAAATGAAGAGTTTCAGTAGAGAGAAAAGCAACAAGAAACCGAACAAGGGCTCTTTTTCAGTACTGATTCATGGGTGACAATGATGTGTTCCTCCCTCTATCAAAAACCACATGAATCAATCAACACTTTAACATGTACAATTTTATATATATTATAATTAATGAAATGAATTTTCTTACATAGATTCTTTATTATATTATTTTTATAATAGATGGATTCGACATTTTTCTCTTTTTTCCTGGTTTAGTGGTTTTTAGTTTAATTAGTAGAATGAATCTTATTTCTGTTTAGATATTTTAGTTTGATTTTCAGTTCTTTAATTAGTTTATTTTTTAAGAGAATATTTTAATTATTTTTTAAAATAAAATAAAATTATTAATACCGTTAATTTTATTTATAACTTTTTTATTAAATTTTAATTTAAATATTAATACTTAATTTTTTAAATTATTTTAATATTAATAATTTTTTTTTTCAAAAAAATTAATTAAAATACTTTTGAAAAAGTTAAAATTTAACATATTTTAAAAAACAAAAATTTAACATATTTTTATTTTTAGAAGCGAATACCTAGATATTTGAAACGAAATTAAGTAACATTCCACCGATTAAATCTTATTTTTACTGCCGTTGCTCAGCATTGTTCAGTGATGAATATCTAAATTGTAATGAATGGAAAGATTATGTGAAACTGTTCTCAGACCAGAATTTTTCAGGGAAAAAGTTATTGAGAGAAAAGAATTCGAGATTAATGAAGAATAAGAATAACCATTTTAAATTACTGGAATGGATTGATGGGACCAATCAGAATTCTGAAAGATATTTTCTTTTGGTTGGAATTCACCTGAAAGGAGGGTTTTGGTCCATGAGAATGAAAACCTGAAGTTATTTAGAACAATAATGAATAATGCTGACATGACATCTTACAAATGGGGTCATCTTTGCAAATGGATATTCGAATATCCTAGGTACCATATTATTATTATTTTTATTAAATATTTAATACGATGATAAAATTTACTTTTTATTAAACTTTGATATATTTTAATTTAATTACGGTAAAAAAATTACGTGTTAAATATATTTTTCAACTAATATTAAAATTAAATATTTTTCAACTAATATTAAAATAAAAAGTATGAAAAACTGAAAAAATCTTAAACGATAATACAATCAATTTTGTTTCACGAAAAAGAAAATTAAAGTAATTGAATTGAAAAAAATATATTTGTTCATTATAAATTTCATGACCAAAATATATTAAATTTTTTAATAAAATTGAATTTTAATTTTTCGTCAAAAGTTTAATATCTAAATTTATATTTAATTTTTTTTATTAAGAAAATGAATATAATTATTTTTATTATATATGAATAAATAGTTTTATTAATATAGTTATATCTAAGTATTCTAAATATATATAATTTATAGATATAATATTTAAATAAAAAAAATTAAATGATTAATCAGGTATATTGTAATATATATGATATATGTATTTTAGAAACAAATATATTTCATCTATCCTCATCTATTCTCTTAAACAATATACCTAGAAACAAACACAACATAAATACTTTATATACTTAAATCATTCATAATCTCTGGCTGACTTAAACATATAAAGCAATTTACAAGTGAATTTTCCTCTTTCTTTAAACTTTGTCCTCTTTTGCTGAATCATACATCAGGCTACTTCGAATGTGAAATTTTCGTTGGTGTCAGGTAAAAACACCAATCATATAAATGTACTAATATCAAATTTAATATCTCATCAAGATGGTTACACTTTTTTTTATTTTATTTTATTAAAATATGCTCTTTTATCTTCACCTTCTTTAAACTAAAATACAAATGTTGACTTAAGTTCAATACATTGTACAAAGTAGATGGAAGGAATGAGTTTTCGAGGGAATACAAATTACACTTTTATAAAAGTTAACGATAGTTTTGTGATTAAAGTAGAATGTGAAAGACCTTTATACTTTCAGTACATTTAGATTAAATCAAATGATTAAAATGATGTAAAATATCTAAAAAAAAATAGAAAAGAAAGAAAAAATCAGTTACAAGAGAAACTAAAATACTCGGCCCCTCTTTTTTATTGTGTTTGAAAAAACAATTCAGTTACGCGAGAGACTAGAATACTGGACGTGCTTCTTTTTTTTCTTGTGTTTTTGCGAAGTGAGTTTGGTTTGGTTCTTAATTACTGGGCTTGCGGATCCAACATAAATATATGACTATGACCTTTTCTTCCCATCGGTCAAGCTGATTGGGGTGTTGGATTCTCCTTCCTCCGAACTTCATTCACGCATTCAACATCAACATGATCTGATAGATCGTGTTTCATCTCACGTTTCCATATCAGGTTTTCTCAAATTTTCTTTTCAAACTAACTCATTTGAATCTTAACTTGATCCTGTTTTTTATTGAAACAATAAGCATCAACATTTTTTTCTTATTGGTTTTTGTTGGAAAATCTAGGATTTTGTGTCATCCTTAATCGTCTGTTTCATAGCATTGTCTGAATGTTGTTGTGGTTTTGTTATTCAAACATTATTCCTGTTTTTGTATAAATTGGTGCGAGTTAAATGTCTGTCCCGGTTCTGTTCATCCTTTCCCACAAATGTAGATTCATTTACCGCTATTTATTTTCTATCAGGAAATTTGGATTGTGGAATTTTAGTTGGTGCAATGCATTCATGTTCTAGTATTTTTAATTAAAAACAGCAGTTTAATTATGGTAATTGAGTGAGGTGCACCTGGTCTCCAACTGATTGTAAAACAGTAACAAAGAGAAATTTTTTTGTTTTGTACCACCAACCTTCAGTTCAGGGAAAGTGAAGCATTCAATCCTTTGGTAATAGGTTTCTTTTGAGCTGAGCTCTGTGAAAATGAAAGCATACTCTTATTCCCTTTAACATGTCTATGTAAAATGTAAGTTTTGTTTGGACCAGTTACGTGATAATGACATGGTTGGATTTGTTTTCGATGTAGGGAAATGGGTTTGTGGACTTTACTTGAGGGGTTTTTACTTCTTGCAAATGCAATGGCAATTTTAAATGAGGGTCGTTTTCTTGCACCTAGAGGATGGGGTTTCGCAGATTTCTCAGTTGGAAGGACTAAGTCGTTCAAAGGCCAGCTTATAGGTCTCATTTATGCAACTCAGTACCTTAGAGTTCCCCTCATACTTCTCAACTCCATTTGCATCATTCTCAAATTGGTGTCTGGATGATACTTCACAAGGTGAGACTGAGATGTCTATTTCAAGCATTTTATTTATGTTTTTTCAATTATATGTTCATGCATTTGTTGACTGTATGTTTTTTCAAAAGAGATCATTCAAACAAACATTTGTTGTTATGAGAGTGCCTTGAGCTCTTCATCTAGTTCAATAAAATATGTGAAACTGAACTTCCATGTGTCTTTTAAGATGAAATCTACATTTTCCTTAAAGTCATATTTTAGCCATTTGAGTTAGGAAAATGGCGTTTTTACATCATACTACATCATTATGTGTTATTTATTGACTTTAGTTTTCTTAATCTTTTTCATTGTTGCACATAACTGTTAAATAAAGTGTTAGAATTCTTGTTTGGTTTGGAATAATAATAGCCGAGGTTTATAACCATAATCAATCAAGGTTGATGATATGAAACTAACCCTATAGTTCAATGAAATCAAGATAACTGAGTCAACAATCCTTAGCATTTTCTTATATCCATCACTGATGAAGTTTGGAGAGTATATAACTTATCTTCTCATTTAGGTAGAGATATGAAAATGGCATAGTCATGTATATTACATTTGTCATATATATTATTCAAAAAGAGCCTAAAGACCTTAATTTATTGATACAAGTGCCTATTTCTTAAATATTGCAGGTTACGAGTTTTTGTTAGATGATTTCACGAAGGTCTTTAAGATAGCAGGCTTACCAAATTCTTGTATAGAAATATCAACTAAAGTATGTCTCCTATTTGTTTGATATTATTTATTACCACCAAATAACGTTCTTTAATGTATTAACTTAGTTAGGCTAAAATGTGGGACATTATGATTTTAAATTCAGTGTTGTATTCAGTTTATTGAGTATTGATTATCATTTTCTTTATTTTATGTATTGTTGATACTTGCTTACTTGCATGACTGAGTTGATGTTGATAGAGTAACTCCGTCACAAATATGATCAATTTCGTAGCTAACCGCCAAATATGCATATCTTCTGATCTGAGTGACCAGTTTTGATTAAAACTAAAAGGTTTCCTCAACTAAATACATGAATACATTGGTACAGTACAATCTCCTACTAGGAAATTCTATGCTTATCTTTATTGCTAAAACAAAAAGTACCTTAAACACTAAAAACTATGGAGTTGCTATTGCTGAAAGAATAGAAGGAATTTAATCACACATCAGCAAAAACATGGTAATTTTTGGAGTCTACAGCAATAAGTCGTATGGCAGCAATTGTGGCTACAAAAGACATGATGGAAAAGAAACCAATGTTTAACCAGTGCCAGAGCTTTTGCGAGGTTGTTAGTTTGTCCTTCTTTGCCTTAAGGTACATATGGTTTGCAAGAATAAATGTAAGGGGAAATGTGCTTATCGCCCCCGTTAGACTCATGAAATCTCCAAGGAATGGCAAGAAAGCCGACACAAATGTGTTAAAAGCCAGGTAACCACCTCTTACCACGATTCGAAATGACATGTTTTTAACATTCAGTGCGCTTCCTTTGATCCCATATTTAGTATCCAAAAACTCATACATTGGACTTGCAAAGATCTAATAGAAGCAGAACAAGAATTATTATCAAGTCAAGCCAAGGAAAAAATTGATGTAAAACATTCAATAGTAATGAAAAAGTCTAATTTAGATGTATGTACATGCAATGCGATGACCGATTGAAGAAAGGCTGTAATATTGGCAAAAGCCTTCACCCAAACTGGACCATTTACACTGTTAAGCAAATACACCGATGTCTTGGATCCATAAGCCCAATATCCTGTAAACGTAACTAGGTACAACGGTAAAACTCCAACAGTAAACTGAAAGTACAGTGCCCTCATCATGTTCTTCACAACTGGCTGCCTAATTGTTGCCTGCGAGTTATTTTATAACCAAATAAAACTCAATTTCTGGAACATAATATGAAAATTCACAAGCTTTTATCTAACCTGTATCTCAGGAAGCATGCCTGTATTAAATGCAAACACAAGGTTTGCAGATGCCCCAATTATGGTGAATACTTTGCTGAAACCATCTCCTAGAAGGTTGTAATCACGAGGCGGTGAGTGTAATCCTGGTAACGTTCTACTGGTTAGTGCATAGTCTTACAGGACAAGTCTTTCACAGTATATTGGACACGACAAAGTAAGCATAAAACACTAGTCATGAGTTTTATATTGTTTGTTTCACTAGTCATGAGTTTTATATTTGAGATGTCACTGTCAGAGACTAATAGTTATAATTTTTGTCTCAAACATGATTCCATTGTGTGTTGCTTTTTACATTAAAAAAAAAAGTAGTAAGAAGCCAGTTGACAAGTGATCGTGAGATTAACTTGCGGGGATAAAACATTTGAGACACGAGATATTACCATCCTTAAGCGACAACAAAAATGCTATGATAATGTATACTAGACTGAAGATAGTTGAAAATCCAAGCCAAATTCCGAGAGCTGAAAGATGAGGAATGCAGATGGCAAACATTGCACACACGAGTCCAGCTATGGCAATACAATAAGGAAGTTTCAATAGACCATCATCCCTGAATAGAACATAAGTAGCCTGTACCACAATAAAACGAAATTTGGTTCAGGATAAAAAAAACTTCAATAGATATCAGTTTCAACAAAGCAAAAAAGAAAAAAAAAAATGAAATAAGTTCAATGCAATCTATAAATGACTGCAAGAGACTTATCAGTTGTGGAATAAGTTATTAAGGAGAAGAATCCAAATCTAATTAAATGGCAAGAAAATATATACTTTGCTCAAACAATCTCTCTTACTTTCAAGGCTGAACCGGCCAAAATGATGTAGCCAGTATTTATCATAAAAAGATTGACATACTGCAGAGCCCATGTGAGAGAATAGGCCTTCTTACCTGCAATAATGAAATGAACATAAGCCTCAGGAAATAACACGGAAAGCAAAGTGAAGTGATGAAAAAGTAGGTAATGTGTCTTACCATACACAAATCCAGCAAGATCTCTATACCTAATATGCCTTTGTCCTCCATGTTCATGGAGTTGAGCAATTAAAGCATTTGCATAGAGTGATATTATGGTAGCAAGAACTAGACCAACCACACCTCCAATCCATCCCAATGGAACCATAACAGTCCCTGAATATCCAAGCACATAGGCACTGTTGATTCCAGTCGTGAGGATAAAACCCACTTGAAACCATGAATCTGCACACATAAACGGAACAGAAATTGAATAAATATATATTAAAGGGGAAGAATCAAATCAAACAGTTAATGGCAGAAGTAATTCCTATTGTTTTCTTCCTATGCCATTCAAAAGAAAAGACAAATAGAAGATTAGAGTATTGGGCAATTGAGCAAAGTCAAAATCCAGACTTAAAAATCATAGATGTAATGTAAAACCCAAGTCGAAACATAAGCGAAATGAATTGGTGAAAACAAAAGGGTATAGTTTTGAAGAATTCCTAATCTGCCTTCACAACTTCGTTGTTGGAAATAGAGCACGTGTTAAATATGTTCTTGCTACATCATTTTGATTCAAACTCAAAACCTTGGAGTGTTTCTGTAGAGAGAAATGTTGGAAATGCAATGAATGGATGGAAAAGTGAAAAGCAATGAGATTGATTACAAACCGCTGCTAATTTGATGAGCGGTACTTGGAACTTCAACGTCTGGTGCACCATGGTGGTCATAGACCTTGTTTGGTTCGAGTTCAATGTCTCCTCTTCCCATTGTTTGAGGTGGTGACAGTGTTTGTTGTTTCGTCGTGGAGAGCAGCGTGAGGGTAAGATGCTGCTCCTTCCAAACAAGGCCTTACCGCCAGCCTGAGAAGATGAACCAACACCCTTCTCTGATATATTCAACCAAGACCAACAATAACTGGTCATCACACTTCCTTTTATAGACAAAAATTAATGAGGTAAATACTATGTTACTGATACTTACAATTCCTTATTCAAAGGGATTTCAACTTCGGAAAGATGTGACCTTGGGATCCAGCTTTTAATACTCTAGATTAAATTAAAGGAAAGTGTTAAACGTGTTTTAAAAACAAATTAAAAACAAATTATTCGCTTATCAAATGAATATCATTTATTTTTAGTAATTTAATTTTTCATTTTTCATGCAGTGTTTTGTCTGTGTGCTTTAATACGAACAGACAGAACGCGTAAAGATAAATCGGTTCTCCACATTTATTCAGTGCGTCCATCTTGTGAGACCTATCACTTGACTCTATTTTTCCTTCTAATATTTGCATAAGCTTCAATGTGATGCAAAAATTCTAATTGTGTGAGAGACATAGTGTTTTTAATGTGAAGGACTGTATTTTAAAATTTATTCTGTTAGGATTGTGAATTTTCATTAATTTTAAATTAAGTAAAACTAAAAGTAAGTTTCTATGTTAAATTTGAACTTTATAAATTCTGTCTGCGTTTATAGTATTGTCATATTAAGTTTTTTATTTTTTAATGATTGTTAAATTGGTTTTGAAATTTAAATGCTGTAGTAATTCCTTCTGAAAAGAAGCCATAGTAGTTAAACATTTAAAAACAAATATATCTGATTAATAAGTAAAGTTTCATGAAAATTTATATTTTAAGGAATGATTAAAACACGTGTTTAGTTAATGTTAATTTTTTTTTTGAACTATATGTTATACCTATCAAAATGCTCCTATTATGTAAAATATATTACTTTTGACTGTAATGAGAAATATAGAAAACATCCAAGGTATTAGATGAACTATTTTCAATGTTATTTATGATTATAAATTAAAACTATAATTAAATGTAAATTATTACTGTCCTTTTTTCAACAATTAAGCTTGAAAATAATATTCTTCTGCTTGGAAAAGGCAAGAATACTACGCGTTTTATTTTATTTTCTTTATAATTAATGATTTAACTTAATTTTTCTTTAAAGGGACAATATTGCTATTAGGAAAATCCCAATCAAAAGTGTTATAGCAACAATAGATAGAGCCAAAGAAAAAAAAAAAAACAATTTCTTTTATTGGTGCCTTCAAACGAAAACAAAGCTGACCCAAAGGAGATATGCATTAAATAGAATAATAAAAGAAAGCGGAAATGAAGGCGTGAGAATCAAACACAAACACAAACACTTTGAACATGGAAGAAGGAGAAGTCACTACACAAACGTTGGGAAGAAAGCTGGGGCGAAGAAATCAAGAATTATTTATATTTGTTGTTTTAATTTTATTCCTACTAAATATTTTACTGATAATAATAAAAGCAAGTGTCTTTTTTCTTCTTTTCTCTATAGTCCAAATCTCATCTTTAATATTTATTACACAACTGAAATAGATGTAAATATACATACACCACTGGAATTCAATATCTAGATAAGAATGTCATTTATTATATGTGATGGTCCATTCAACGTGTCATTTTATAAATATTTGTTTTAATTGACTTTTTTTAAATATACATCATTTTTCGTCTAAAATGTATTAACATTCTGAATTTTTTTTATAACGTCATCACCTCATCATAAATTATCAGTTAAATTATTAAACTACAATTATTTTTTAGAGTTATACGAAGCTAATTTTTCATTAGTCAGTAAATAATATAAAAATATTCACAACAATAAATAATCAAAATTATACTCATAAAATAATAGTAATAATTTGAATATCTATATTAGTCGTGAAAGTTCAACTCACCGATCCATTAATCATAAAGTTAGGTTGCCTACTCGTTGACACCAAATAAACATTTTTTATTAAAAAAATAATTAAATAAATAAAATTACATAACTAAAAAAAATAGAGAGAGAAAAATAAATATTTTAGATATAAAAACTGGTCCAATAAGATGAAAGAACCAAAAGTTCATATAAGTCATGTGGGCTTGGTGTTTCTTTCTCAACAAATACCCATTTATAGCACAAATATATGACTTTTACCGCTATTGTAAAAGAAACAAATATGATAACACTTGAAAAGAAAAACCTTAACATCTCTTCAGAGGAAACTCTCTGTTTTCTAAATCAAACTAAACATTACCCTATTGTGCCAACAGATTTTTATAGCTACGAAAAATGCATTTTCTGGCTCCATATCTAATTTCTTCCTTCCTTATCAAAGGAACAGATTTCGAAGATGAAGAAAAATGATAACTATCATAAATTTCACATCGATTAAAGATAAAAATCAATTCACAATATATAAATGGATCAATTTTGTCGATTTTGTGAGATTGAGTTAGGTTTAAAGTCCACTTCTAACCATAACAATATTGATCATAAAAAACAAAAGAAAACGCTTTCTTTTCTTCTTAGGTTCATGGAGACATAAACAGGGTCGCACATTCTTAGGCAAATAAAGATCAATAAGATGTAGTATTAAGTCAAACACGAAGAAAAAGAAAGATAGTATAATTAAACATCTGAGACAGAGTTAACTCATTCAAAAATTGTCACTTTCGTTGCGTACCTGTTGACTGAAGTTAACGAACGAGAATCCAGTGAATGGTTGGTTGATGAATTATGAATGAAGGTGGTGCGAGTTCATGCCAGAATGAAAGAAAGACAGTGTTGCATGTGATGGTGGGTGCTATCCCAATTCATTTCAAATGAAAGGTTGCCCCCAATTCCTCCTATTGGGTATGGTCGAAGGGTAATCCCATATTTATATATAAATACCAAATTTTTATTGCTTAAATTACACTTGGAACTAAAGACTACTTGTTTTTCACACTTCGCCTTTTTTTTCTTATGTTTTTTACATGAAAATGACACAATATTCACTACACAACAAAAATAAAGGTGGAAAGATTCTGACAAGATTTTTATAGAAAGTGATATCGTTTTGAATTGTTTCCAATGCTTAGTTACCATTTCGACCACATTAATAATTAATAGAATTTATGCTTTTACTTTGGCAATGTCAATTTCTCTATTTTAAATAAAAAAATCAAAAAATGCACTAAAGAAATTGTAGACCATTTTGGAAGTAACATATTATGATAAAGATTAATTTACAATATATAAATACTTACCGTAAATGGACATATTTGACTTAATAAATATATTATACGTATTTGACTTAATAAATATATTAAATAATATGAGTCAATAAGACTCATTTAATATTATGAATAAATAATATTTTAAAATATATTTTTTTTGGTGTAATTATAACTTAAATATTGAAGAATTATTTTGTAGATAGATTTTGTCCATACGAACGAGGAATGTGATTGCAGTCACTTTTAAAACCACAAGTTCGTGGTAATTTATATGTTTTTTAGTTTTTGTATCTAAAATTTTTTGATGGGTCAATTTAAGAAAGATTAATATTCCTTCAACTTTTTATAGCATTCTTTTCCTATTTTTTTTCTTTTTGAAATTATATAAGTGGAAGTGGTTGATTTTGAATGCAAATTAATATGGAATGAGAGAGAATTGATTTGGTGTATTTTGGGTAATTAAGATAACCTAATTAACATGGTATTATTGGGGAAAAGTAGATTTGTAAAAGGGTTGAAGGAAGGAAGTGGTGGTGGTGTTGATAATCTTTTGCTAACAATGATTGAGGAGGTGTCTGCTTAGTGGTGCATCTTTACTTTTCTTTTCTTTTTCTCGTTGAATAACTTTCTATAGATGCTTTTCAAGATTATTGGTGCTAACCTAAAGCAAAACTCTTTTTGATGTTGCTACCAAACGTGGGGTGGAAAATGCAAGTGTGTTGCCCACAAACCTTTCGTGTCAGAAACTACCTTCTGTTCAATCAGTGCCTGCAAAAGTGTTGGTGGTTTTAAATTTTAAAGGCAAGAATTATGTTAGAACCAAACTTGAAAATCAATTGTCTAAATCTTAGGCTAAATAGAAAGGAAAGACAATTTTACTGTAACAGTTGCCATTTTCTGACTATAAGGGTGATATTGTTTTCAATCTTGTTTGTTTCTCACATATAATAGTGGTTAATATGTAACTCTAATGTTAAATTTGAACTAAATGGAAAACAAGTTATCACATCTTTTTCAACATGGTTCTAATATAATAGTCATCGAAAGACATTCTAGATAACAAAAAAGTGTACCAATGTCTCTTTAAATTATTAATAAGTGATTTTTCTACAACATTTTTACGTTTGAAATTATAATATAACTTTTATGGACAAAGTTTATCAGAAAAAAGTTATGCTTGTACTTGAATCTCTGAACTTTATTATACAAATTGAAAACCTTTGAACTTTATTACACGAGTTTACTTTATGGATTGCATGTGAAATATAATTGCATATTTATATTACAAAATAACAACAAAAGTAACTAAACTGACATTAACTTCTAAACATATTTCCTAAATCCAAGACTAGTGAGTAAATGTGAAGTTTGACATATAAAGTTCTATATGTTCTCGAAAGTAATGAATGTATATGCCGAATTTTGTCAACTTCAAAGATCAGATTCTCAAAACCAGTGGTCTTAAATCACATATCATAGAATTACTTGGTGGCACACATATAAGCAACCCTTCTCAGCTTAAATACAAACAAAACAACCAAAAGGGTGATAAAATCCTATTATTTTGATTTTCATGTGAATACTATACAGTAAATACCCTTCTCAAGTCTGTTATCTATGCACTACCCTACTCAGACTTATGCTTAATGTAAGAGTTAAAATATTTACAAAATAACTATCTCTACAGTGAGCATAATCATTCGGAGTCAACATTGTTTTGTCACTTGAGCAACAATAGTATATGTTATTTTATTATAGAAGAAAGTTCTATCTTCATATAGTTTTTTTTTTCAAGGAGCACATTTTTCACAGCATTCTTCAGAAGAGAACAACCTACAAATTTAACCTTATTGGTTGTGTTGGCTCAAAAAAGTTAGCGAATCTTAATAGCACAAACTATTAGTACGACAGAAAAAAGATTTGCCAAAAGGCATGGTGAATGGAATGACTCTAACCACTCCCATTGATTGTTTTTCCCTCTCTCTCCCAACTTTTTGATTCACTATCGTTTGCTATTATTATTTTGGGATACAATTTTCAGTATACTAATTAATATATTAAAAATAAAGTTTACTTCAATCAGATTATAATTTTGTTTATATTTGAAATGAATTTATATTAAGCAACAATTGTTTTCCAATGACGAAAACATAAATAAAGAAAAAATGTGTAGAAAGTACACTTATCAAAGAAAATGTACATAAAAAGTAAGTTTTTTTAACTTTCTCTTTAAATATATATATATATGTATGAAAAAAATGTATTAAATATTTATATTAGTTATCTATATTATCTTATAATCAATTTTAATTTTATTTTTCTTTTTATCTCTCTATGATTTTTATTATCTTTCCTTGTTTTCTTCTTTAATCTTTTTGTCACTTTTATTATACTTATTGTTTTCATTTGTTCTTAAGGTAGAGTTATTTTTTGAGATCTTTTACACGTTTCATTCTTTAAATTTCATGTTGTTTCTTATATCAATTTTTTTATCCTCATATTTATTTTTCTCTTTCTATTTGTGTTAATTTCTATTTGTACTAATGTTATTTTTATTCTATATTTTTATTAAAATTATAAATATATTATTTTTTTCGGTTTTGTTTTTCGATATTTTTTGATTTATGAATTTCGAGAGTTTTTTTATCTAATCCAACATAAAATAATTTGTTTGATAATGATAAAAGAGATTTATTTTCAGAATTAAATATATTTACGAAAATTACTAATTTAAAGAATGATAAACAAATTATTCTTAATTATATCAAAACAATAAATTATTTTCTAAAGCTAAAAACATTTCTCAAAATTAAAAATAAAAAAAAAATTATTTAAAATTAAATAGATTAACTTTATTATTTATTAAATAAAATTAATTATAATAATTTAATAAATAGTTTTGTATAAAAAAATTTAAAAAATAAATTTTAAATAAAAAAAACCTCGCTTTCTTAAATTTGATTTAAGCTCTGAAACCTTTAAAGTCCTCCTGAAATTCACGATTAGTGATTGATTGAACAATTATGAATGATGTATTTGGTTTGATGATGGCCCACCACCATTGCTGGATATTTTTCCCATATGATTCCAAACCAAAGGTTGCCCATCTTTCTTTCCTACTATTGGATATCATCCAAAGACAAACTCTATATATTGGATTGCTTTAATTTTGGTGACTGCTCAAAAGAAAGTTAACTAAAACTTGGCATTTTTTTTCTTTTGAATTTTCTTAATACAAAAAATGACACATAATTCACTACCGAGCAAATTTAAAGTGGGAAAGATTCTAACAAGATTTTTAAAGAGAGTGATATCATTTCGAATTCATTCAAAAGGTCTCTTACCCTTTTTTGACCACAATAATAATAATAATATATAATAATGCTTGAGCTTTTAGCATGTTGGAACTATTTAATAACGAGTCCATTTAAACTAGCTAGGTTAGAATTATTCCTTTCAAATGTTCACTGCATTATTTCTTTATTATTTTTGTTCCTTGTGAAATTATAGGTGAAAGCGGTTAACTTTGAATGCTTATCACAGTTAATTTTGGGATTAAGGGAGACCGATAAAACTATCTGTAGAATTAGTAAGATAATCTAATTAATAATGTTAACTTTGGAAACAAATACTATTAAAAAGGTTACTGGAGTAGTGCTGTTACCTTTTCCTATCGAACATCTACGTTGATGTCTCCTTCACGCTGCATCTTTGCTTTCTTTTTCTCTATATCACTTTTTTTTTTTTAAGTAGTACACTTATTTTATATTTTCACATATTTATTAAATTTATTTGTGCTCTTTTGACTTGTCTTTTTTAATATGTAAAAGTCTGACCGGGTCGAATTTAAATTTTTTATTGAATTTTTTTGTGTGTTATTTTTTTACTGTGCCTTATAATACATTGATTATTATTAATGTTGACATTTTAAAATATATTAGAAAGATATTTAAAGTATTAATATAATATATTTTCAATAATCAACCGAGGATAACATCCAAAAAATCTATAGAGAATCTTGACTCGACCATATACTAGCTACCTCATTCTGTAATTGACTTGTATTAAAAAAATTTCTAAAATCTTATAATTATAATCATCATCGACCATCAACTTTGTGATAACGTAAAAATAATTAATTATCACTTGATTATAATGAAGACAATACAATTTTTTTTTACTAAATTAGTACAATTGTGGATAAAGTCTAAATAAGTAGTTTCTTGGTATATGTAATTTTAACAAATTACATTTGTTAGCACTCTTATCGGCGCAACTAAAGCAAAGTATAATATCTAATCCTACTTAATACTATATTCAATATTATAATAGATATTTTTAGGGAAAACTCTACCGCTTATAAAATGTGTGTTCCCTTGAACAAAATTATGTATACTGAAACGTGATTTGAATAGAAACCATATATAACTCTTGAGTGGTACTAAAGCTGAGGTGGACAATGCAACTGTTGCGGGAAAAAGACCTTTTGTGTGAAAGAGTGTATTCTTTTAATAAATAAGTTATGCGTTTAAGGTGTATACATAGTAAAGAAGAGGATATAGTGACCTAAGTGTCTTCTATTTAGGGTTTCAACCACCATGATTATACATCTGAAATGATCAAATCCATACGCAGTGTCCATCGTGTGACATGTTATCTGGATCCTCTATGGGTTATAAGTTGTTGATGGTTCAAAATGTTAATGTCATATATGACACATAATAGTAAACGTCTTGGTACCTATTTAGACGAAGTTTTTGACAAATATTTTTGGAAAAATATATATGAAAAACCTCGCTAAAAGATAATCTTATTAAAGTGAGTTTGTTTTACAGATGAAAGTTTCTTCCGGAGAATATAAACTAGAGAATGTAATATTTTAATATTTGTTTGGAGTTTAAAAGAGAATGTTTGTAAGCATCGTTCATTTCTAAGAAAGAAGTTACAACATGCAATGACAGAGGTAGAATATCGCATGATTTACTTTGCTTTCACTTTTGGGATGAAGAAGTCGTGCTTCTACCAGAATGAATATTATAAGTTAAGGAGTGTTTGGATAATTTTCCAGTCAGAAGTCGTGAAATCTCCTTCTATATCTATCTTGAAGGGTACAATTACCGTAAGGCACAAAAACTGATTTAGAAAGCATCATTGGTTGTACCTCAAAGTCTATGATTCTAATTGCGTGGAAAACAATAGAAGATTGTTCGATAAGGACAAAGCTTGAAGGAAAGAAGAAAACATAGATAAATATGAATAGTTCCAACGCATATTGGTGTTATCCATCATGTCACCACTTGACTGCATCAAAGCACCCAAAAAAAGCAGACGCTGAAAACAAACAGGAATTTTTCAATCTGTGTTGCATTAAGTTAATTCCTTTCTTTCCTCATCGAACCAGGAAATACAACGCTAGTGCATCCTTTTTTCAATCCCTTTTGGAGGATATCACAACCCCTTGAATTTAGTTAGGAAACACGACATCCTCTAGTTTCTGTTGCTATAAAATCTCAAACGTATCTGTTAAATCTTAATGAAATTTAGCTCAAAAAAAAAAAAAAAAAAATGAAGAAGTAAACATATAGTATCGATATAGGGTACATCACAAGTGCAGCTGCAATAAGCTGCAAACAATCTGCCAACAATCATGTCACAGAGTTAAAATCAAAGTGCTTCCCAAGCAGGGAGCCGTCATACTTTACATATTACAGACATATTTACAGTATCAACACCTCTCCTACAATAGTCCTTCAGGGGACATAAATACACAACACAGTGACGACAAAAGTTACAAACATGATAGTCTTCACCTAGTCTCTAACTCTCATCATCCTGCGCATTCTTGTCGACAGCCACATCAATTCTTTCATACCTGATATCCGAAGAGTGATCAGGGATTCTCGCAAGAGACTCCTCCGCACTCTTTTGGAAGAAAATCACCCACATAAACAGCACCACAAACGTCATCAACGCAAGACACCCAGTTCCAAAAATCACCCCAGCAAGAACCGTCAGAGGACAAACTCTCCTATGCTCATCCTCCGATAAACCATTCGGATCCACAGGATGAGAATGCAACCCATTTGGATCTTTCTTCAATCTAAGCTTCCACGAATAGATACTCACAACCTGCAGCGAGTGGCCACCATTGGAAGAAGTTATACCTGCGAACACAGAATTCCCACCCCACATTTTAGAAAAGTCAATCTTATGAGAAACAATGGGATCGGAAGGCTTTTGTTCACCCCATTTGCTTAACCTAACCTCCATCACCTTAGAACCACCTTCATAATCAACCCAAGCATTCAACTTTTCCCCATTATTCAGAACCAGACCCACGTCGGAAGCATTCGCGACAGCCAGGGACACGTGTGTTCCGACGTCGATGCCAACGTGGTTCGAGTTGGGGTCTCCTACATTTTCATCCTTGGACGTGTCGAACTCGACGGCGACGGTATCCGAACCGTTGCCGGAAGCGGCGGTGAGGAGGAACAGGACGCCGTCGCCATTGCCGGAGATGGAGAAGGAGAATTCGGTGGAGAGGGTGGTATTGGCGTCGGCGAAGACGAGGGGCTCGGGGCGGCGGAGGAGACCGGAGGAAGAGAGGGAGGGGTTGGTGAGGCGCACGTGGGGGGCGGCGTCGTTGTTGGTGACAACGTGGGCGTCGCCGAAGAGGTTGATGCTGTCAGGGTCGAGATTGGGGGGCTGCGTGGAGGAAAAAGACGGCTGGACGAGGATGATTAAGGAACAGAGGATGAAGAGGGAGAATGCAACCATGCCGCTACGTTTTTTCGGTGGGATAATGATTCTCTCTGTGTCTCCCTCTCTCTCTTCAATCTTTTATTCTTCGACGCATGTTTCTGTTTTTGGTTTCAACAGCTCAAAACTGCTGCTTCTTTTGCTGCCCACGTCTCCACCGCTCAATCCACCCTTTTTTTCTTAGTTTCATTTTATGATTTCTTCTATTCTTGATATATACTATCTCACAAATTAAAAACCATACATATTTTTGTCTTAAAGAATACCCTTTTCTATCTTTAAATTGCTGTATAACATGAACATTTTCATCTACTGTCGTGTGTTTGTGTTTCTATCCGTGCAACTCCTTCAGAAATTAATGATTTACTACTTTCTGATTTTTTTTAATATTAGTCTAAAAAGGGATGTGATTTGCATGAGGAAAATTTTCTTTATTATTAGAAATCATATGGATTAGTATTTGTCATTGTTTTTATTCAATTCAATTTACGATGAAAGTTTACAGAAATTGCAATTATATTTCTTTACCTAGACGGGTTTTTTTTATGTTTTGGTCTAGGGTGACGACAAGTTAGAAATAATGAATGTAGGCTCATCATAGTTGGACTATATTTGGGGTTGGGCCCATTGCAGCGCCGGAACCTGGGTTTGTTAAAGTCTAAGCCCAAGATTCGCCACTCAGAAAAATAAAGCTGAATAGATGAAATGACAAGGCAGGTGCACATTTGTTTGAGAGAAACAGTACAAATTTTTTTTATATAGTTTTTATTAAACATAATTTTCGTATTTAATTAGAAAATTATTAAAAAGTATAAAATGAGATGAGTGTTCATCTTTACATCGGAATGTTCCGCAAAATCAGATTATAAGGTAAGACTGAGTTCGTGTAAATAAAATTTAAATCTAATTCACTCTCATATAATCAATTTGTAAGATTAAGTTTATACCTTGTTTAAATATTATAAAATCAATTTTTTTTAAAAGATGTGGAACAATAAGTTATTATAAAACGAAAGTCAAGAAAATTGTTGTGAGCCAAAGATGGAAACAGATGGAGTTGAAATGAAGATCGAACTCCACCGAAGATTAATTTCCACATACTAGAGCATTCATTATTTTGCACACTAAACAGTGAATCCGTAGCCGCATTCATTGTTTTGTTCTGCCCCCACACTAGGGCGCATTAGTTGCTGCACCTATGTGGGCCTCTCCACACTCCACAACTCGTCTATGGACTTTCATTACTTTCAGATTCGTGAATGCACAGGGAAGACACTGCTTTTACTCAAATTCACCATTGCATTACAGGGTATTCCATCTAAATTTCTGCTTTGCCTTCTAATAAATGCATTATTATTGTTGTTTATTGCCTAAAGCTTTGTGCAACTGGGGTGTTGAAACTCCCTAAAATGAGGGATTTTGGTTTAGTCATACAAAGTTACAAAATCTCCAACTCACAATTATACGGACTGCGCATCGTGGCTAGAGCTGGGTGCAGTACTTCATCAAAATGGATTTGCAATCTTGAATTTAATTTTATTGAAGACCTTTCCACCTCAAAATGGATTTGAAAATAGGATTCATAATTACCCTTAGCTGTTATGCATAGACATAGGAGAAAGAAGCTTCCGTGAGAGTTAAACTTATGCCTATGTAGTTAATTTTATTCACAGGAGGGGCCACCATACTGAAAAAACAAATCCACAAATTTTTAAAAGGAAACACAATCTTAATTTCTCCATTTCTCATGCTCCATTTGGCAGAACAAATTCAATAACTTCATACCTAAAATATTACGTTGCTGAATTTGGCTAATAACAATATGTTGAAGTTGACCTTGATTTTGGTACCCCGTTATGTAACCAAAATTAAATTGATGTACCATTGTATATGTTTCACTGTTACTTTAGCTAAATTCTACAACTTGTATATCCCATTCCGGAAATTGGATGATCTATTTTACTAATCATCTTAGGTTATCCTCATTAAAATAATTGTATTTGGATTTCACCGATGAAAGATACATAAGTTATATGAAAAAGTAAAGAAATCTCACGTATACGATCATATCGTTAGAAATTTAAATGAGTCTAAATTCTAAATTAGTTACATATAAAAAGTTGAGTACATAAAGACTTATAAATTTATTATTTTAAATTTAAGATTAAAAATTATATCAATGCTTTGTATGGGTAAACAATTTCTGAAATTTAACAAAAGATAATTACCAATTCATTTAACAACAACTATGTAATGCTTAAAAAAAAAAGAACAATGTAGTGTTGTGGTGGTTTTGTAATGAGTGTTCACCAAAGTTTTATATCAAATAATATAAAAAAGATAAAAATAAAAAATTATTTTTGAAGTTGTCATCATAATTCAATAAGTTTCTTGACTATACAAGAACTTAGGTAATACCAGTTTTCAACTTTTATCTATGTTACTTGCTTTTGGTTTTAGTATTAATCTTTTTTAATACCACAATTTCGGTTGTTTTACATAACCAAAGTTTCTTTATTTTTATTAATTTTTTATTATTTTGAATTTCGATTTTAGAGACAACTAAACCTTAATATCAAAGTTTATACTTCGATTTAGAATCCAAGTTAAAAGACCACCTTATTTTATGTTGCCTTAATATGTTTTGCTTCGAAAATCAAAATAAAATTACAAAAATAATCGGTGTTAAAACTCTGCGCTTCATTAATGATAATATTTCCTTCATTTGCATGAAGCTTAACCGAAAGATCAACAAGGGTAAGGGATGGTTTGCATCAAGCACACCTACTTCTGAAATGAGTTCTAAAGAGTATTTGAAGTAAAGTGAAGTAGAGTGTGTTTCCAACCAAATCCAATATTATAATAAAAAAAAGTTTTCTCATTCAATTTTAACGTGAGAATTGATCCATGCATGATTTAAGGTTAAGAGTGCTCCATACATTTAGAACAGTAACAGGCAATTCATATGTTACTGTGCGATAATGGCAAAACAACTTTTGTTGTTATCCATGCATTATTATGGTCGACCGGGTGAATGTTATTTCTTGTCAACAAAACAAAACCAACAGTGTTGTTGTTGTCTTATGCTACCTAGACTTACATTTACTTTTAAAATTTACCTATGAGGGTGAAAAATAAAGGAGATGAAGAATTATAGTTAAGTAATTAATACATATCTTATAACATTATGAATTCACACATCTCAATCAACTGATCCCACCCACAAGGAAAAGAAATCAAATCCTTAGATCCTCAATTTGTGGCACCAACTTCTTACAAAGAACAATAATACTAAAGAATGAGAAGAAATTGAGGAAATGAGAGTTTGAATTTGGAGACAGGTCAAGGGATTATGGGGCCAAATGTGTGTCCTACACATAGTCAATCTTTCCTCCAAAGGACCAAAGCAAAGAGGTTTTTAGATTAGTGTAATTTTTTGCCAAGGTATGATGACTAGAACTTCAAACCGACAATTATTGTAGGAAGGATGGTGTACAACAAAAATCTCTAGGAAATAGTTTATTAAACATACTCTATTATTTTTCCCCCTAATTTCATGAAAGAAACATGGTCTATTTCTCTTTTGGCAGCTTATGTCTTCTATATATAAAGTTTGTGTAGTCCGAGAGGGAGACATTTGAACTATACACATTTCATATTTGAAGACAATCTTTACACTCTTTATGCCCAAAAATCTTCACCTCAACCTGGACCCATCCTTGCGTACAATTTCAATTCAATGTCATTTCATTACAACTATGAACTAAATACACCTCTATAATTTAAGGAAAGCCCACACACGTGTTCTACGTACCTTCTAGAACCGCTCTTGTTCCCACCTTTCACTTTTAATTGATTTTTCGTCCAACACTACTCATGTTAATTCAAGCTCGATTAATTCAGGTGAAGTTAGGTGGCCACATTAGGGTGACAAAATTTCTCCTCTAAAGTGTAATTTCCAACGTTTTACAAGTATATAAAAATAGGATGTGTTTAAATTTTTGTACTATTTTAGAGTGTTTTGTTTTGTTTCAACTATCAAACAATGATCGATATTCTCTATATTTCAAGAAATCCTGACCGTCCAAAATAAATTACACTCTATGTTTTAATAAGAAACAACAAAAAGATTAGCATTTTCAGAGTTTCATCAGACACTCAAAACTCCAATCTCCGTCACCGTCACCGGGACTCCGTCCGTCGTAAAAAAGTGGCTCTTTGTGACGGTCAACACTCACCCCACAATGTGTAATCGAGAAAGCCTTGTCCAATGAACTCTGAACGCGTCAGATTGTCCGTTGACACAATGCAACTCTGCATAGGTCAAACTGCGCCTAATCTTCTAGCTCGATTGTCGATTAAACTCCGCATATTCCTCCTTCATCATTCAGACATCTTTGTCGGATTCTGGAACAACTCGGACTAGTAGAAGCTCTTGCATTGAAGACAACGTTTGGAAATGTCAACGGATCCTTTGCATCTGATATGGAACGTGAGACTATGGACACCTGACAATTCAACGTGCTTTAACGACGGAAAAGTTTCAAAATCTTCCGTAAGCCACTCCCACGATCTTCGTAAAACTGCCACACTTTGGAGACCACGTTTTTGTGTGACCGTGATTTCAAATTGGATCAGCGTTAGGAGCTGTAACTGCTAAATTTCATATTGGTTTATAATTACTGTACCTTCCATGGTCGTTCACGTTCAAGAATCCAGATGTTCACAAAGGTGAGATGCATAAAAACATAATTTATAACAACATCCTTCTTTAGTATAAAGATTAAAAACCATAACATATATTATATTGCATATGAAACTAAACTTTATATATATATATATATATATATATATATATATATATATATATATAAGTGCTCTCATCCATCTTTAAAGAAAAAACACAAAATCTTTTAAAGTAAAAAAAAAAATCAAATTTAAGGAGTTAGTGCCAATAGTTGTGAATTAATCTAAAAACATATGAGTAATATTATCCCTAATTTGTCAATTGGCATAAGGTAAATTTAGAAGTTTTTTTAGGAGTTGTCTTGGTTTGACTTCATGACATGAGTTGATATTTTTAGAGGAAGTCAAGGTGAACATATGAATAGTTTTTCCGCTTCTTTAGGGGTATATTTATGCTGATTTTATAAGAGTCATTTACGATTTTGAGCATGCTTGGAGGAAGGATTTTCAAAAGCTTTGGTTGAGAAGTGATTATTCTTTAGTTTGCTATGTTTTTTTGAATCAACTACTAGTTCTTGAATCCAGATTCTCTACTATTTTTTTTTTTGTGTTGTTCTCTGTTGAATATTAAAAATACAGCGTGTTGACATTTTAAATATCTTTTTAATATATTTTAAAACCTCAAAATTTGTGGTAATCAGTATATTATTGAGACATAGTAGAGAAATACCACAAAGAAATCCAATAGAGAATCCATCCAAAACCCTAGTTCTTGGAATCTTACATGGAGACGACGTCGGTGCTTGTATTTTTGTAAGATATGCAGTTTAAAGTTACTAAAGTGTTTTGTGAAGGAAATCATTATGTTGATAAATTAGCTAAGTTAGCTTTGATTCATAGAGAATAATATAATAATATAAGTAGTTTAATGTTTACTTCATGTATTTATTTATGTATTTATTTAGATTTCTTTTCATAATAGGTATAATTTGCCTATGTTTGGTGAAACGTAATTTTTATTAATTTAGTTCATTTTTTTTAAAAAAATAAAATTTTTTATTCTTTACCAAATTTAATTTTTATATAAGTTATAATCATGCTTTTATTAATATTCAAATTTTAATTAAATATTTTTCATTTAGGGCTACAATTAGTTTAAAATTTTAGATCAATAATATTATTTCTCATTTTTAAAGTTTTCGTTCTAATTTTAAACTAATTGTAACCCTAAAAATAAATTAATAAAAATGTGAATTTTAATAAAAACATTATTTATAACATCTATACAAAAATTAAATTTAGTATCAATTTATAAAGAGAAAAAATGGTTCCATTTTAAAAAATTTTGGATTAAATTGAACAAAAATAACAAATATGACATGTGACAGTCGTTGGATTGAAACATGGACATTTCTTCATAAATTAAAACAAATAAAAAAATTACAAAAAAGAACCACGAAATGACATGTGGCAGTCATTGTTCATTACAAAAAAAATTAGATTAAATTGAACAAAAATAACAAATATAACACGTGACAGTAATTGGATTGAAATGTGGACATTTCTTCATAAATTAAAAAAAATAAAAAATTACAAAAAAAAACCACGAAGGATCGTGTGACAGTTACTATTCATTACCACTAATCATTAAATATTTAAATGGAGTTAGTAAAAAATTATCAAATTGAACAAAATTAACGATAATTAAGACCTTATTGAAACAAAAAATTATTAGAACTGAATTAACAAAATTGAAGGAAAATGAGGACCAAATATATAATTTACACACACCAGCATTAGTTAAAATAAATTTTATCATAAACCGGTTAGCATGTTATAACTGATTATTGTAGATCAATTACAATAGGTGGGTAAATAGTAATATTCAGAACAATATTATTTTTTTCATGTAGCTTTCGCTTGTTTTAGTATTTTTTATGGTGTGAGTTTTACAATAAATATATATATATATATATATATATATATATAAATTTTTATATTTTTTTTTTTATTTATATTTAATTAATATTAGTTTTTCAATATATTTTGTTATAACTTATATATCTGTGTGTATGTATTGCAAATTTTAATTTCCTCTTTGTGCTAATGTTTTAAAATTTATGCTTAATAAGGTACATTTGCATATCATACCAAAATTTAATCTCAAATTTATTTAGGTTATAAATGACTTGATCTTATTTATGTATCACATATATGAATGTCAACGGAACGCGTATGGTAAGGGTAGTAGCTCCTCTGTACTATATCCGTTGGATAAACATTTGTCTTGTACTTATATCCGTCAGATATATGTTATGTGGATACCCGTGGGTATTTACTAAAAAATAAAAATAAATATTTAACAACATATTTTAATCATAAATTCAAATAAAATACAATAATGTTGAATAATAATTTACAAAGAAATCATTTTTTTAAAACTAAATGATAAAAAAACAACTCATTCAAAATTAATATGTTAATATTTTAATCATTTTTTTTTAATTTAAATTAGAGTATAATGGGTATGGATATCCATATTACAGATGATATTGAAGTTCAAGATCAAACTTACTAAGGTATTAAATGGTTAGAAGAAAAGGAAGGGAGGGGAAGGTTTGATCCCTCTTTTTAAAATAGAAGTTTCAGATAAATTAGATGACAAATATATATCTGCATGAGTTTCATTTATATATATATATATATATATATATATATATATATATATAAAATTATAATTTTAAGCAAAATATATTATTATATAGTTACAATTTTAGATTTTCTTAGTACTTTTATTTAATTTTTAAAATTTGTATATGTTTTTTATATTTGAAGTTGTTTCATTTAGACGAGTTTATATAATGAGTATCAATCAACTTTAATTTTATTTAATTTTTAAAACTATTTATTTCTCAATTTAAATTAATTTTACGTATAATGTTTTTTACAATTGTTATTTGTATAATTTTTACATATCCGCATGTAATGAAATTTTGTTACTTCAATTCATAATGTTAACTTTTGTAATTTGAACTTCATAAAAATAAAAAATCAATAAATCAATAAATACTAAAAACAATGGAATAATTAATTATCTCCATTGAAATGTATGAAAACATGAAAGATAATAATGAAAAAAAATAAATAAATAAACCATCAACTACAAACTAGGTGAAATAGCTTGTAGTTTGTAAACTACAGAATTAGAAAATATGTTACTTTCATGTATTCATTAAACATATACTCACCAAATTCTTATGTAAAATAAGTCACAAGTTAGTTTATAGGGGTCTTACAGAACACACTTTCTGCATGTTTTATCATAGAAGTGTTTTTATCTTCAAAAGAAATTCAAGAATTAAATACAAATATTTGATAATTTAACATGGAATCGTGAATGTGCCTATAACAAATGAAATTACGAATATAGCTATACATTTGAAGGAAAAAAAAAAAGCATCAGCAAATGATCCCGTTGTCAATTTATTTTATTACATACTAATTGTTGACCATGCTTTGTAGAAACTAAATTAAGGTCTTACAATAATTGTAAAAGACAAATACTGAATAATTTGCTTCCTTGAATAGTTCCATTTTTCGAACTGATATCAGTTGGTTGAAGGCCATAAACAGCCATATGCCACGATTAATTAAGAAAGAGAGGAAACAGTTTGAACCACATTAGAGGCTCTATTCAACTTTGGTTTATATTGAATAAATAATTATAATTATTGCTTTTTAAATCATAATGATAATGATCTTTTTATCATTATGCTCAACCAAGAATATTATATTATACAATATTACATTTTTTAACTCCCAAGTATAGCTGCATAGATCCAAGTTCAAGAAGGCCCCACTTGAGCCTCTTTTTAGTCTTTCAAATAGTTCAAATCAGCAACTGAGCACATTTTAGGTGATACGCAAATTGAGTAAATAGGATTGGAATATTAAAATAAACTAAATGGGATAATGGTTCATGAAACAAGTGGCGAAACCCTTCATTCAAGCCTTTACCTACATTACTATATTATTATTCTGAAAAGCTTTTGCCATTTCAGGGAAACTGATAGAGATTCAACGACTAATTTTGTTGACAGAAATGGAAAAAGTATACAAAAAAAAAGTGGAAGAGGAGAGAAGAATATGGAGGCATGTGATTAAAGGGATAATGAAGAATAGGTGGGTTTATGCTAGAATGTTGGGTACATGTGCCAAGAATAGGAAAAAGGAAAAAAAAATGATCCTTTTATTTAAAAAATAAACAACGTTTGCAAGACTTTTTCTTCACTTTTAATTCTTAACTTGTCTCAGCACATGTATCAGTGACGGTTTGAACTTTGAACACGAGTTGTGAGGCCCAAAGTTACAAGTGTAATTGACTTCTAATGCCTTGGATTCTAATTTAAAGTCCATAAAAGCAAGAGTTTTTGGAGTATAATTGACGCAGGTGAGGGCCACCACTATGCTACTGCGTGGCCATGGAAACTATTCCAACATTTTCATCTCAACACAAACACAACTAACTGTGACCAGAAAACCTCATCAAGTTAGGTGTAATATATACAGAAAAGATTTGATTTCGTTGGAAACCAAAAAAAGCCACTTTATCAAAAGGTAAAATCAATCTGTTGGATACATGTAATCATCAAAAGCTTCCAAAATGGGGTAGATATGATTTTTACCAAGCCAAAATACATAGAATCATTTCCTTCCCATCAATCATTTGGTACTGTTTTATTCGTAGTACTGATTGCTAAATAGCTTGCTCCCACTTTCTTATTGTACTTAATCATGATTTCTATTTTTCTAACAGTGCCACCCTCTACTTCTTAAAGCCAGAATATGCGCATCTGTAGCACTTGCAGATAACATAAATTAGATTTTTCTTTCTCTTATTCTAACAATAACATAAGCCCTTAAAGGATGCTGATTGATTAAGATGAGGCAAGAAACTATGAAGAGTGGTGCATCATAGAAAAGAAACATCCCAATGGTTCTTAATCTTAACACAAAAACTGCAAAAGGGTCTCCCCATGTGTACTTCACCTATAAAAGCTAAGTTAGGTTGTAATTTTAACTTTTAAGCGTATAATATATGTCTGGCTTCAGAGAGTGACCTCACTCTGAGATATATTCATGTACTTAGTATGTGTATATGACACTTTCACACATAAACTGACACATAACTAACATTCATGGAAAACAATACATCGCGAAAACATAAAGCAACTACTGTATGAAAAAAAAAAAAAGGAAGATGACAGAAAAAACTTGCAAAACTAATTACCTGGAGGGTCGGATCGATCCGGTGGCTCTTTTCAGAAAAGGAATACAGATTCAAGAAAGCTTAGAAACGTGAAACAATTAAGGCAATCAAAGACCTGGTTTTTACAAACAGTATATGATTGGGTTCTGATAAAAAAATATATATTTCAAGAATTGAAAAAGAGCATAAGCATGGAAATTGAGAAGGAAAGTGTTAGAGACAAGAGGGTTTGGAAAGGAAAAGAAAACATACTTACAGAAATGAAATGAATTGTGCGATTGTGTTTGAGGCAGAGAATGGATGATAAGTTGTGGTGCAGGAAAAAGCATGGGGTTATAGAAGCCACTGAAGGAGAAATCCAAAAGGATAGCATGATCCCAAATATTGTGAGTGGGAAAGAGAGAATATGAAAGGTTGGATTTTGGATCAATGCGATCCCTTTGGATGCCTCCTCCAGTTGCAGTGGAATAACCAAACCCTTCTTCTTCTTCTGAATTGTTGGGTGTGTTGAGGGTTTAACACTATATAGTCCTCTCTCTTGGTGCTGTTATGTGAGAGAAAGTGGGTAGGTTTGAGTTTGAGGGAGAGACTTTTTGGTGAGAGGAGAAAGTGGTGCTTGTAATAACAAGGAGTACTGTTTCCATTACCATTTTTTTTTTTCTTTCAATTTATTTTCATAAATTATTTATTATTGTTGTGAACGTAGATTTGGGAATGATGGAAAATGATATTCAGAAAATTAAGATATTTTGTGGAATGTAGAGCCCATTCCCTATCAATTCAAACACACGGAAATTAATTTCACCCCCTTGTGGGCCACCTATCCATTATTGGAAATTCCCAATTAGTTCATAATATTATATTTGCTATATATATCTTAATTATATTCTCACCATTGTTTATTATTAAACGACGAGTTGAATCTCGCCACAACAAATTTTACTTTTTCTGCTTAACAAATAATTGAATGAGTAAATAGAAGAGTAATTAAGAGGACATTGAAGGAGTATTTTTAAAGTTGTTTTTAGAGAATTGCTTGTCTGTGAGTTCCAAGTTCAATTTTTCATTAATACAAAATTTAGAAGGTAATAAACTGGATTTGATCTAATTAAACTGATTAAATGGTCATATAATTTTCTCCTGTTGGCAGGGTTTTGTTTATTTTCTTCTAGTGTTTTGAATCGTAAATTCCTTAATTAAATGCAATAATAAAGTATTTCATTTCAATATCTCACTCTTATGAAAAATCATTCCATCTTTGTAGTCCCAGAAAACTGTTTCTGAGAATGAAAATAACTGCAATTAGTATTACTAATATAAACAGAGAAGAAAATAATTGTAATATTTCTTTGATTTTGTAATGTAATGTAGCTTTAAATTTTGTAATTGGTTCCAGTAAACAACAAGAGAAGAAAATAAAATAAATTGATCGGATATGTGTACAACTAATCAAAACTAAAACTACTATCGTTTTATATATAAAAAAATTAATCTAATTTCATTGGACGTGCGATCTCAATTACAACCATTAAAAGAATGACTTTTTTTTATGTAATATTACTTGTTTGGAATAAAATTAATCTAATTTGGAATTTTTTTTGTTAAATTCTTATTGGATTTTTATGATTTATTGAGTTTTCAAAATTTTTAAGACTTTTTAATTAAATTTTGTTATTAAATTTATTTGTCATTTATATGACGTTATCTTATATTATTATCATACTTAATTACGGTCACATAATATATTATTGTAAACTACCATCATTACTAATATCTCTCCCAAAAATTTATTTTTGTATTTATCTAAAATTATTTTTAAAACTAATAAAAATAATAAATTTATAAAATATAAAATAAAAATTATAATATTAAAAAACATAAATTATAAATTATAAATTTATAAAATTATAAAATTATGAAATATAAAATATAAAATTATATTTTATAAAATAATATAATTTTATAGTTTTTAATTTTGTAATTTTGTAATTTTATAAACCATAAAATTTATTAGAAAGTTAACTGAAAGTTTTCAAATTTATCAAAGATTAAAAAATATAATTAAACCTTTAATTTGGAGCAAATAGAAAAACAAAACCTTGAGATTTCTATCACACATAGTTTAATATGTAGAATATAAAAATTAAGTAAACCATTACTTTTTCATCTTGAAATTGATACTAATTGAAACTAGAAAATCATAAATATATTCTTAAAATTGAAAAATAAATTCAAGCTAGTTTCTACTATTAGCCATCCACTCATTCCATTAGAAAACATGTGAGGAACACATTATTTACTATTTTGGCAACCATGTGTTCTCCACATGGCTACTTAGAATTGCACACTTCAGCATCAAGTGAATATTTCCTTTCAAATGTTATTTACTTGATTTCGAATAACATTGTTTTTCTTCTACGAAATTGTATTTCTTATTTCAAAGCGAATCTACTAAAGGTATATATGTTCATTGCATGTGAGATGAGTTTGCATGAAAGGCCATTAGAAATGTGTGGTTATTAGAAGAGAAGGTGAAGCATAGTGTTAGCATAGGAGAAGAAAACAGTAGTCTCCAAAAGTTGGTCGATGAGCAAGACTTCACATAATGGTCACAAGTGATCTTACTCTTACGCTTCTATTAATCAGTTGATGGCTCCAAATTATGATAGATGGTGCTAGATCTTGTCCACACTAATGTGCAAAACATCACTACTCACCAATGCCCACATCCAATTGGGTCAAAAACGAATCATGATGCCTCATAGACCTCACCACTAACTTAACATTTTATAATGCTTTATATGCGATCTCAGTATATACACACAAATTCAGGACGATGGTGTCTCGTGTGATTTGAAAGTGGAAGATTTTTAGTTCAGCTCTGTGACCTCTGAGGGAGAATACATTATGCATATGTGTCTGTTATTTGAAGGACACAAATGTTACTTCCACCCATCCTTTCTCAATACTCACTAATCACTGCTACACATTGCTTTCAAACATGCACTGCACCCATATTTCATGGCCAACCCTCATTTTTTTCTTTTCTTTTTCTCCTTTTGTACATCTCCCACTAACGTACAATTTCTGCTCAGTGTCAACTTCCATTCACATTTCAATCTTTTCTTGTATATGTTCCACTTTGAGGGTTCAATCAGGATTGGGGTATGAAAAAAGTTTTATGGTACGTACCTATCAGCTCCTGGTGATGTAGCAGAAGCTGGTTTTTCAACTAAATTTAAATAGCAGAAATGATATCTAGAATTTGGAATTGGGTTGTGTTGTGTTAATAAAGTATTGGTGCGATCCTCGGACAGTGGTCACTAGAAAGTGTTTCTCTGAGCCTGTATTTGTGCAGTGTCCTAGTCACAGTCAATGAGATATTGTTTTGCACAACAAATTTAAGTCCATTTGTTTGTTACGGCATGTCATCTTACTCACTCCTTCATTAACCCTAATCATACTAGATAACTTTTTTTGTCTACTTTTAGATCAAAACAACGACAATATTTGAACCAACGAAAGATAATGTTTATGCAGAAGGAATGAAAAGTAAATTAATGAGATTGTTGTGAGAGGCTGGGGCTATATGGGTACATGCCAATGTGGGATACAGGGGGGACCATTTCACCACCAAGAGTGTACAGAAAAAGGAAACACACTATGAAAAAATATATCTTCTGCCTACCTTAGCTTCCTACCATTGAAAATTTTAATTCTATTGTTTTCAGGAAGATTGGAGTTTAAATTTATTGAATGAAAAAATATGATTATCTTTTATATTAATAAATTAAATTCTCAAAAAAAAAAAATCCTTTAAAGTAAAGTTGATTTGATACTTCTAAAAAATACAGTCATTTAAAGCTTCAATGATAGTTTATTATTCATATTCTGTTGTGGAATCTCTATTTGGAACAAATACATAATTTCCATAATTGTTAATAAAAAAAGTTAAGTTAATTATATTTTCGAAAAATTTGATAATTGCGATCTAATTAATTTATTTACTTCAATTTGAAAAGTGATTTATTTTCTTTATTTTTGTTCTCTAAAATATTTTATGGTTTATTTAATGATGAATTATTTAATTCTTTATTTTAAATGATCGAATTTGTAAGAAATAAATAGTTAACGTCGATTAATTTTACGGAATTATCATGTCATCACATTAGAATAAATTAACTATGTGATTAAAATCGGCCATTTAAAAAATTTATAAAGTAAAAACATACAATTATAACTGATCTTTATTTTAAATGTGTAAATCTATATATTGTGAAAAATAAGTTACTGGCGCGGCTGAAGAAATTTAAAAACTATTGACACCCTATGAGAAGATCAAGATATAACATATATAAGCAGTTGTATTGTATCACTGTTCCAATCAACATCACGCTCGGCACTTAGTGTGAGTGAGAGCGTTCGCTGGAACTAGATGTGGGCCAGGGGAGATTTGGCCCACCCGCATTGCATTCCACTGTTTTTTGTTGTTCTTGTGGTCGATGGTTAAACATTTGGTTGGAGTCCACGAACGAACTCCAAATCAACAACAAAATGGGCTATTGCTTCCTGCACCACCATAATTAAGAAAAAAGACTTAAACACCCTTCATCACCACCGTAATCACCACGATCGCTGTCGTTACCACTTCCATCGTCACCATAGTTGCAGACGAACAAGAAAAAAAGGGAAAACACCGCATAGGAATAAAAAGAGAGAAAATGTGAAAAATAACAGTTTTGAAAAGCTCTATTGGGAACATATTTTATATGTTCCTGAAAGTTTAATTTGAAACATCCAAAACTTATCTTATATATCTGTTTTGGAAAATTAATTTCGGAAGGTATTATATGTGTTTTGGAAAATTTATTTCGGAAAACTCATTCTGGAAAATCAATTCCAAAATACATTTGATATGTTTTTAAAACATTGTTTCGTAAAATAAATTTCTGAAAATTTTATTCCGAAAATCTTATTCCAGAAATTCTGGAAAACACATTCCAGAATTCAAAATATTGTTCCGGAAATCATATTCACAAAGGACAAAATGATCAATTTGAGGGGGTGTGTGAAGTAATATACGCGGTACAGGAAGTGAAAGCCCAAAAAGTGAGATTTGGCCCAGAGAAGGCCGAAACGAAAGCTTGAATAAAGAAGATAAAACTGTGATCCAAATAAAAATTCCAAAGAAGAAAGGATGAGAAATACATCATATGGTGTTATTTTTTAGATCATACATTCTAACCTCAGTAAAGTTGAAATGTATCTTGATCTCTTACTTTGGTTATTGTTTACATATTTCCCCATCAGTCAAATTATGAAGAAAAGAAAAAGTGTATTACTAAAACTGATACTGTTTGTGTATGATGTGATGAAATAAAATTATGTCGTTTGACGGTGAGAGTGCGTTTGGAAGAGAGATTTAAATAATTTAAAAAAATTATTCTGTAGCTAAATTCTGTTTAAGATGTTTTTTCTTCCAGAAAGTAATTTAAATCTTTTTTATTTTTATTTTATTGTTTGATAAAGAAATTGAATTTTTTTATTTCGGGTAACATTTTTGTTTAAAACACAAAAATTTAATATTAAACTTTGCTAAAAGTATAGATGAATCAATTTTAAGTATTCAAATAATGTTTAATATTGAATAATATTTATTAATTAAAAATAAAAAATATTAATAATTTTTATATCAATATTAATCACTTTTACAAAAGAATATAATATTTTAATAATTATTTTATTTGATAACAATTTCTTTTATCAGAATTAAACAAATATAAATTAAAAATATGTACATCACCATTGACATAGATATTTTAAAAGATAATATAAAAAGAGGAGTATATCGTTAAGAGATATAGGTCAATCCACAATTACAACATAATTATGTTATGTGCCTAACTTATAATCATAATTAAAGTACACCTTCTGATTGTATTTGATTTACAAAAAATGGACTCCATATAAAATGTTGTATTAGAGTTTATCATATTTGATGTATATCTCAAAGGCAATAATTCCCATGATGAGAATATTTAGTAGTGTTACTATAATATTAGTATCTGTTCATCAACATCTCCTTTATACGGTGACAAACCAAGTTAAACTTAACATATCTTGTTCTAGTACTTAGTTTATTAAAATTTAAAATAAAAAATAATTTAATTGATTAAATTATTTTATTGTATTAATTAAGGATATTTACATTAATAGATTTTTTTAATTTTGTGAGAATTTTTCTAACATATTTTGTGTTGTATAATATCAAAACAATGTTGTCAGTTCAAACGACATCATCTAAAATTCTTATATTTCATAGGAACTTTTTACAAATTTGTTAAAATAATTTACAAGAAAAGATTTTTTTCTGTTATATTTTAAAAAAATATTAATTGATAGATAATTCTTTAGTGGGTTTCAGCCTTATAAACATGATACAAGTGTATTTCAGCCTTGTAAGAACATATTTTTCACAAAACATTATTGGAAATGTATTTTTTATGAATTTTTTCTGAAAATTTTAAAATTTTACTGAATACTATCTATAAGAAAGGTTTAACGAAATATGAAATATTAATAGAATATATACACTTGGGGAGGATAAACTTTAAGATCAAGTGTTGATAATTAAATCAAACATTTCTTCAAGTTGAACAGAACAGGGTTTTGTCTTCATGCTCTTTTGTACATTATCTCTTCTTAATTTTAGTAATGACAATCATAGTTGTCGCATTAAAAAAAGTGTTCATATTTTTTTCATAATTTATGTGCTGTTATTCATTCTCATCCAAACAGACGTGATGGGTTGAAAGTTGATTGAAATGTGAATGGCGTACATTTGTGGAAGTTGTGTACCAGAAAATAGAGAACACAAACAAATATAAGCCTCATTTCAAGGCACAGGGGCAAACAAAGAAGAAAAGACATCATGTGGAAAATTCCCATGTGATTGGTCGGTCACCATGCTGCGTACGTCAACACATAAACCTAAACTTTAATTAACTTCAGGGAAACAAATAAATAACAAAGATGGATAAACTTTAAGTGTGAACATTGTATTCTAACATGTTCCATCCCAAACTAATTTTATTATATGGGTCGAAGAGAAAATGTAATCAGTAAAATTAATTTAAATACTAAAGAGTGTATAATACGACAAAAATGGTATATGTCTTAAGTGAACAATTAGAATCTTATGATTAATAGCACCGAAAAAGAATCATATGATTAATTATTAATTGCATGAATTTAAATTAGATAGTGCACGGTTGCTCACGTTATCTGCGGGAATTAGTTTGAATCTCAACTCGACAAATTCATTAAGTTTTTGTTAACTATAATAAGATTCCCACATTGATGCTGCTTATCGATCGGCATCAATTTTCTTACTGGTAATTGTGTTAACAATTGCAGCATTAAATGTTTACATAAAAAACTAATTTTGATAATGCTCTTAAAATGCTTTAATTATTTTTATTGAATTATTCTGAGCTGAATTAATTTATATATACTTGAGTAATGTCATATATACATGGTTTGCACTTTTGGAGTCTGATTTTTGTCACCATACTAAATATAAGACAACGAGATTATAATATATTTGTACGAAGCATTTTGTTGATATGTTCATAACAAAGTGAGATTCAATTCATTTTATTCTTGCGTACACCAAGATTGTAGGCGCCTTCTCTGTCTGTTTTGTTATTATATATAAACTTATATCTATATTAAACTAAGTAAATATAATTTTTTTAATTATGTATGGTCGGTTGCTTAACATTATGAAATGCATTTTTTTTCCTCCTGTTGAGGCTGTCTTAATTAAGATATTCTAAATTACTTTGAGTGCAATGTTTGATGTGTATGGATAATAATGCTTTCTTCCAATCATAATTTATACCTTCCTTAGCGTTTTTTTTTTCTTGCTAGGATCAAGTATAATTTAAGGAGTAATCATGATCTATGTGTCGACAACATTTATGTTTGATTGCATGAAAATAATTTGGAGAAACTAAATCAGACCATTTTTATTAATCGGTAGTATTATGAGGTACAATATCCTTAATTTTTCATAAAATGAAGTTCAATTTAATGAAGAAGGCAAAAACTGTAATATACTTGAAATTATCTACTATGGTCTAGCCATATTTTTAATTAAGCGGTTATATACAATGTTAAATAATTATATTTATGACTTCTGCTCTTTTTTATTTATTGTCTAGTCAAGTAATGGTGTTTATAAAAATCGAATGAGGTGAACATGAATTATGTTTTCATAACATTAATTTAAGGTATCCCGCAAAAACTTTTGAAATGATATATTTATGACTTTCTCAACAATTTATTTCGTTTACACATCATCAAAATCGAACCTGTTAGCTTTGGTTGGATGAATGTGATGTTGTTTGAATAAGAAAAAAATATTGCGATTTGTGAAAATTTGTGTATAATATGATAAATTTGATAAATTTAAAAATATTTTAATTAAAATATAAATTGTTGTTATAACTAATTATTAATTTCATTATTATATTTAATTTATTATTATTATTTAATTACTAATATTATTATAAAAATATAATAAAACCTAATTATATAAAAATAATTCGCATTCATGCGAAGAAAGTTTTCAAAAACGATTTACATAAATGTTTTTTGAGTGAGTGGTGGCTGATTTGGAGCTTTAAACTCAAATTCGCTCTTGCTCACTTTCTTTCGTCAAAACAAACATATTATTAAAGATTTTGACATCTATATACCGTGGTTGATTTTCTTAATAGTTTAGGCACTATTTGCCTCTTAATTTATTTATATTTTTGTTAGTATTAAAAAGAATTGTGAAAAATTACAAAAATATGTTGATAAATTACAAAATTACATATAAATATTTAAATTTAACGTATCATTGATAAAATTGGTAAATAATTCCCATATAACATAAGGAATACATAAATATATAAATATGTGGTGAATGCATGTTTCTAGATATCATATCTTTTTTCTATTTCATTACTCTGCGGATTTTACTTTAATTAGATAATTGTAATATTGTTTATGAATCTTACAACTTGTGTAACTCTATTTTTGTTTTCTCTAGTTTACTACAAAGGTTTTGTCAAGCATTAAATTAATTAAAGTAATTAAGTTCGATATTCGTATTTTACGCAATTGAAGCTATATTTAGTTAATTACTAATTCTAAAATGCAACTTCCCATTTACACCTTAAAATCAATGGCACTGAAAAAAATAATAGTTATGATTGATAGGAATATACAATTATATAATATTTGGTTCGTGTGTTGCGCAATCTAGGGAGATTTGAGAGGGGAGATGAGAAGCTTAAGAAAAGAATGTAATTTAGTAGTTTAAGAAGTAAATAAAAAATAAAATAAAAAACAATAGAATAGCAGTTGTTGTGACGGGAAGATTGTTACGTCGTCGCCAGCTCCAACAGACAATAAAGATTATGAAGAGAACGTGCATGGCATGATTGGAAACGACAACAACTTCTTTTGTCGGTTAATACATCCTCGTCGGCTAAACCCGATGTGTTGCTTCTCCAATGGACCACTTTATTCATTTTCAGGTTCAATCATCTCAAATATCAACAAGCTACACCTCACATGCCTCTGCCCCCTACCCATTTCACTCCACTCCAATAATAATACTCACATTCATTTCTTCTTATTATCCTCTCTTCTCCTCGATCACTTCAATTACAATTTTCAATCTTCTTTCTGCCATTTTACCTACATACACTGTGTGCTTCTAGGGTCTGTATAAACATTTCATTGGTCTACGTACGTGGATAACCATCATCTTACTTAATATCGACTTCGGGGGGATGCATGTTTACAAAATATATATTATGTACTATTTTATGTCAGGTAGCAACATTTGGTTCCCTGTGCTTTGCTTTGGATCAGCTTGTTTACATGTTAATCAAACTCGATAACATTACAACAAAAGAAAATGTTTGTTTTTAACAATTGTATGTAAAAATTGGTTGAGTGTCGAAAAACAAATGTTTATCCCAGTCAAGGGAATTCATCCAAATATTCCTTTGATTTCATCAAGGCTAATTAATGGATTTCTTCTGTCATCTTCACTAGTCATGAGCCTTCAAAAACAAATTATTTGTACACATATTGTCGAAAGAGAAAGTATCTAACTATTGATTGATTAACAAATTTGGTGTATATTTACTCTCACTCAATTAATACAGAAAAATAATAGAGAATATCAATTTGTGTATAGTTGTGTTGAATAGTTTTGTGAAGAAGACATGGTATGATACTATTAAGCTTTGAATCATAATATATAAGTGCAATAATTAGCAAGACTAGGAAAAGAAAATAGAATTTATTTTCATTTATGGTTCTGGCACCTCTCAAATTCTCATATGATTCGATATTCATAAATTATTTGGAATGAGAGGTTGAAAATTGAAATGGAGGCCCTCGGATTGAGTGATTAAGAAGAGTCGCAACAATCACTCAAACTTTATGAAGTCCTCGTTACTCTCAAGTTACGATGTATCATATTCTACTGGGAAGCCATCAGATATATTTGATCCTATTTCGTTACTCAACAAATTGATAACGAATTTGACTCGTCGTTACTGGAGACAGAAATTGAGTCGAACGGTAAGTTAAAACATTGATGTGAAACTCTACCAACGTACCAAACTATGGATCTGTGGAGTTTCACTTTTTTTCTCCACCTTTCTACCATGTGAAAGAAAAAATGAAGACCGGTACAAAGACAGTGACAGTACATCTAAAATGTAACATAACCTTGTAACAGTTCAAAATCGACAACCTAACTTAACATGCTCCCTTGAGAGAAAAAAAAAAAAAAAAAAAAAAAAAAAAAAAAAAAAAAAAAAAAAAAACATAAAAATAAAAAAAAAAAAAAAAAAAAAAAAAGAAAAA
>Ga0214545_1002141_pt1 | contig 38029 bp, 20 predicted proteins | sample CNSS4metaG_FD_160064 | JGI IMG/M metagenome (GOLD analysis project Ga0214545, IMG submission 160064) | Root nodule microbial communities from cowpea collected in UCLA plant growth center, Los Angeles, California, USA - CNSS4 | ecosystem: Host-associated > Plants > Roots > Nodule | place: USA...
TATATATATATATTTTAATTATTGAAGATTTCACCTTTGATAAGCACCATATTTTATCTTTACCATATGGTTTAAACAGTGTATTTTCAAATTTCAGAAACCTGATTTGAAACTTTTAATAATATGTAATTAAAAAAATCATAAAATATTGTTAAATATTTAGAAAATTATTATATTAACTAGTGATATTTTATAAATTAAAAGTTAAATTAAATTGTTTATTAAAATTTTAATTACTTATTATTATTCAATTTAAATTAGATTTTAGAAATTAATTTAAAGTTAATAATAATAACTAGCGGATATTAAAGATCGAATTTGGACTCTAATTAAAAAATTAATTATATTTGTTTATTATAATAACAATTATTTTAGATATTAATACTTTTAATTTATAAAATAGTTATAATTTAGTTAATATAATGGTTAATTATTTTTATTTTATAAATTTTGTTATTATTTTTTAAAAAATAATAAGAATTAATTAATTTTTAAGTTTAAAAAAAATTAATTATAAATACAAAATTATAAAAGAGTTTGTTTTGGGTGTTATGGTCCATCTACATCTAGATAGCTCATGACCATGATTACAATATACAATTGCTTTGCTCCTATTCGTGTAGAAACATACTCCTCTTAACCTCTTAGCTTCGTTGTTTGGAAATGAACAGAGCAAGAGTGAGAATTACTATTGGTCACTAACTATCCATCTATATATATTATTCGAGATTCATAAACAAAGATCATAAGTGTTTGGAATGGAATGGAATGAAATTTAAAGTTCTATGCTATTTTGCATGGATATAAATTATGTTACTTCGTTTTAATCTATTTTCTTTATATAGTATTCTTGTAACTTTGCCAAGGTATAAAGTATGTGTTTTTTTAATTTAATTTTAGCATATAATATACATAATGCAATACATTTTACTTGGCGTTAACTTGGTATATTGTTTGGTTAGCTTCTAGTTATCGATTAAATTTAAACTTTTCTTTCGAATTTAAGTATTTTCTTGTGTAAATATAAGGGATACATATGGTGTCATTGTCATCACTAGAAGGAATATTTGAAAATTGGCACGTCCACCAATAAATCAGCTAAGAACTTATTATTCAAATGGTTTGAAAAAGAAAAGTTAAACCTTCATAAAGAGCATTTGAGCTAGTAATCTTGTGTTATTTGCTTTTAAATAATCTTAAAAATAAGATACTACAATTATTGTTTCAATACATATACGTAAAGTAACCTCTTTTTAAACAATTGTTTCAAGTAAGTCTGATAATAATTGCTTGTTTGACTCACTTAAAACACTATCCCTTTTAATATTTGTGATTATCATTTGACACAAGCAAATTTGTAAGAGATAACTATAACAACATAGCCTTTCCCTTTAATATATGGGGTATTTGTTGAAAGTGTGAGGAAAGAGAAACAAATGAAACAAAAATAGACTTGTTTTGTCCACAGCAGATGACTTTATTTAGGTGCAATGTTGAGATAAGCCTACAAAATTTACTTAACAAATTGTTTATTTAAGTTTTATAATTAAGAATTGTTGAAAATGTTTGTTTGCCATCTTTTATTTAAATGAACTTTTAAGAAATTAAAAAATAATATTTAGATTTAAAAAATAAAAAACAAAAAATTGTAATATTTGATATTTTACCATTTGCTTCGTGTATAAAGTGCATGAATAAAATTAAATGACAAGTTGTTTTGTATAGTATATTTTTCATATTTTCAAAACTTAAATTCTAAAAGTATCTCAAGAATTATTCTTCTTACACAATTCGTGGAATTAAAGAAAAAAAAAATCATAAATCGTTATTCTTTGATGACAAAAGTTATGATCTATAAGTTGTAAGAAGACAAATTTATCTAGAGATATTAGATTTATGAGAAGTTGTGAAAAATGATTGCATTGTTTATTGTTCCTTAAAAGAACACAAATGATATTTCAAGAGATACATGTCTTTGCAGTAGATATTAATGGAAGAAGATCATGTGATTGAAGATATTTTACTTTATACCAATGGAAGTTCTTTTGACGTCAAGAACTACAAATGAAGCAAATATGATTAAAACAACAACACACGGGTTTTTTTTTTTATCTTGTCTTTATTGTAAGAAAATTAATCACCAACAAAAGTGTTGGTGGAACCATATGCAAAATGCCACAAATGTAAACCATTGGGACATGTAGGAAAGATACGTGAATCTCAACATCTTCAAGAAGATGTCAACATTGTAGAGGACTAATCAGAAAATAAACTACTTCTTTCAACACCATGTGTTACAACAACGAATCTACCAAAAAGTTAGATTATATATAGTAGTTGTACATACTACATGGCTCATGATTGATAACATTTCAAAGAGTTCAACAAATATAATATTTTTAAAGCATGAACTAAAAATGGAGAACAACTTATTGTGAAAGGTACATGAACAATTACAATTAATATTCATTCAAGTGTCAAATTAATTTTTTATTTCTTACATGTTCTTGAGATTAATAAAAATTTGTTAAGTATTCTTCAACTGAAATAGAAAAGATATATGTTGTCATTTGAAAACAAACATTGTGTAAAAAAATGCAAACAATGTATAAATATTTAAAGTTCACATGAAAAACAATATTTGTTTTAGATTTTATGAACAAGGAGATAGGTACAAATGAAAATATAAAAAAAATAAAAAATATTGGTATCATTTACAAAATTTGATGTTCAAGAGGAGAAAATAAATGAAAAGTTGTATTTTAACATCATCTAAAATTGGGTGTCCTTACCACAAAATTCATAATAAATAAATAATATATGGTTAATAAAATAGGAAATACAATTAACAATATCAAATTGATAGAAGATAATTGATTGAAGATGTGATTTCAGGGAAGAAAGAGAAAAATTAGACTTACAAATAAGAAAGGAGGAAGAAATTTGAAATTTGAAATTCAATAAACATATAATAAAACAAGGAAGAATGTTATTTGTTTAATATTTTTTATTTATTTATTTTTAGAACATCTTTATTTCTTTTAAAACATATTTTACATAAAAATAAAAATTTATTTATTTATCATATATATTTAAGAAATCAAAATTAAAATATTATAAATAATTGATATTACGCTACATTGATATAGTATTTATTTTAATTCATCACGATATAGAATTATCGATATCTAGAATTCCAATAAAAAAATAGTTGAGATTTTCTATTTTAAAAATAATTCAAATAGATTATATATATATATATATATATATATATATATATATATATGACTATTCATATCACAATCTAAACTAAATTATAAACATTATCATAGTTTAACATTGTCATAGTTTAACTTGATTTAGAATTTAATTTATGGTTTAACTCTAAAATTTACAAAGAAGAAAACTCTATATTTATAGAAGAAAAACTATAAATTTAAAAATGGATATCACTTTCATGTTTTTATGTATCGATTAAAAATATAAAACAAATAATAATATTATATTAAACGATCAATTTTCTACCAAGTCTGATGAGATTTTTTATATATTAAGGAAAAATGGGTATGAAGAAGAAGAAAAGAATAAAAGGATGAAGAGAAAGAAGAAGTGGTGGAGGAGGAGGAAATCAAAGCTGGTGGTAGCAGTGGAAGTGCGACGACGATGACAATAAAAGCTCGATGCGACTGTGACCGCCAAAGTCAACAAAGGTGAAAGAGGGAGAGAAATAGGAGGAGGAGAAGAAGGAGAATGAGCTGGAAGTGACGCGATTGATGAGATGGTGGAGGCACAACGAGGTAAAGAGGAGGAAGAATAAGAAAAAGATGAGCAAGAAACGAAAGAAGAGGAGGAAGAAGAAGAAAAACTCAATCACAACTTTTATTGATAACATTTATGGTTAAATATGTTATTGGTCCTTCAACATTGAAAATTAGAATTAGTCACTATTGGAAAACTTAGTCTTTCATCTTTATAAATGTGTGAATTTAATGCTTTAAACCAAATTTTTTTAAGTTTATTTGACGTTTCAAAAGCGTTTTTCAACTGACATTGAAGTGAACATGTGTCAAACAATGTAAACAAATTAAAATAATATAATGAAATGTGTTTGAAACTTTGAAACGTCAAATAAACTTAATAAAATTTGGTTAGAAGGACTAAATTAACGCATTTACAAAGTTAAGGGACTAAACTAGTTAAAGATTTTAAAGAGAAACTAATTCCAATTTTTACTAAAATTTGAAAGACAAAAAACATATTTAACCCTAGAATTTATTGAAATTATAATCCGTCAATAATTACCGATAGATTTGTGATCATCAATAATTACTAACTTATTACAAAACTCATCAATAAAATTTATCGACAATCGATTTATTAATGTACTTTTAATCATCGATAAACTTAAATTACTAATTTTTGCTCTTACCCAATTATGTAGGTTGACAATACACAATTTCCTTGTAATATATATTCTAGTATAATAAAAAGTTGAAGTATATGAAATTTTTAGTTAGATAAATTTTTCGTGTTCACATGTAAATCTCTTAAAGTTTTACGATGATAGTAAAAGTAATTTACTTTTTCATGTATGAAGATTTAAAAGGAAAATAATTGGAATGCATTATCAAGTTTCAATCATGAGCTAACGAATTTAATTTTGAGCTTATCTATGGAGAATTTGGGACCCATTTATATTCAAGAAGAAATTACTAAATTGAAATTGAATCTTAAATTGTGTTTAACTTTAAATTTTGTCAATTAAGAACTAATAATTAAACCAAAATAGACTTTATTTAATTTATTAAAAAATGTTTTGATAACATTAGTCATTAATAAAATTGATAACCATGAAATATTAATTTAGTAAAAGTTATATACATTTTTCAAATTTTTACTTTTAAATAGGTATTATTCAATAGTAAATATTTCCTTTTGATAAAAGAGTAAAAATCGGTAGAAAGAAAGATGCATGTTTGTTTCTGTAGTTTACACGTAGTACAGCTGAACAACTCACGAAATGACACCAGAAAAAAGAATCACGAATATGCTCCCAGCTCAACTCTTGTCCCGATTCTCGAGGCAACTCTTCCTCTTCTTATAAATCAACGCTCACCGTTTCATCTTCCCATCCAACGGTTCTCCTTCATTCTCTCCCTCACAATATTAGGGTTTCGTTTTCTTGATCTTCCGAGACTTCCCACATTTTATCCTCTTCTTCACTCTTCATTTTTCTCGCAAAAATCATGGTGAAAGGTCCAGGTCTCTACACTGACATCGGCAAGAGAGCTCGGGGTAACTGGTTTTTCCTTTCGAATCATTCAGTGAATTCAGTTTTCTTTTTTCTCTCTCCTTTTTTTTTTTTCATTTTCATGCACTAATCTGCGTGAATATCTCATTTATACTGACGATTGCTACTCAGATCTTCTCTTCAAGGATTATCAGAATGACCACAAGTTCACCATCACCACTCAAACTTCTACTGGAGTGGTAATAATTATTTGTCTTTGTAGTGATGTTATTGTTTAAACTTGATGGACGTATTGTTTTCTTTTTTGTATATTGGTTATTCTTTAAGTTTCATTGCTTTTTGTACATTTTCATTGGAACCTTGTCTTGTTAGAGTTAGAAGTCTTGCTTGTTGTTCTGTCTGATTATTTTGTAATTGGCAGTAATTTGAAAGTGATTCAAGAAACTAGTAGAATCTTTTTCATCTAACATTATGTATTGTTAGCTTGAAATCTGGATTTAATACTTTGTTGTAATAGCTTAGGTCTCGTTGCACTGATGATTTTGCTGGCTTTATGTGTTCAGGAAATTACTTCAACTGGAGTCAGGAAGGGTGAGTTATATTTGGCCGATATCAGCACTAAGCTGAAGAACAAAAACATCACATCTGATATCAAAGTGGACACTAACTCCAGTGTAAGTTGAAATTTATTGGTGAAATAAATTTGAATTAGAACACTAGCCATTTCTTTCAGACCTGTCGGCTGTAATAAAATGGTTCTTTAATTGTAGGTGGACAATAGTTTTGCCTTTATCTCTTATCTTGTGATTTATAACTTGTTATTCGCTTTATTTATTGTGTTACTGGTTTGCAGATTTGTTATTTGAGTATTTGTGTTACTGTACTTCATCACTTTATAATTGAATTGACTATTGGACACCCAGTGTCATGCTAAAAAATCTGATGAGTAGCTTGTTAGAGACACTTGATACATTTCTCATCTGATTGAATACTTTCAGCTACGTACAACCATAACTGTAGATGAACCCGCACCTGGAGTCAAGGCAATTTTTAGCTTTATTTTTCCAGATCAGAAATCTGGCAAGGTAAGAAGCATTTTCCTTTGCTCTATCTTGCGGAGTATTTCCTTTGCTCTATCTTACAGAGTATTTCCTTTGCTCTGTTTTCTTTACTGTTATACGGAAAAATGACATTTGCTGAATTATCTATTGTTTAATAGGTGGAACTCCAGTACCTGCACGAGTATGCTGGAATCAGCACCAGCATTGGTTTGACAGCAAATCCCATTGTTAACTTCTCTGGTGTTGTTGGAAATAATTTGGTCGCTGTGGGGACAGATCTTTCATTTGATACTGCGTCCGGCAACTTTACTAAATACAATGCTGGACTGAATATTACACATGCTGACCTCATTGCATCTCTAACTCTGTAAGGATCTAATCCCAAGACAACCAATTTTAGAGAGGGTATGTATATATCGTTATTCATCTTGAATTGATCTCATGATTTATCTGTTCCTTTTTCTTAATGTAGAAATGATAAAGGTGATACCCTTAATGCCTCGTATTACCACATTGTAAGCCCGTTGACTAACACTGCCGTTGGCGCGGAGCTTTCACATAACTTTTCCAGCAATGAGAATTCACTCACCATTGGTACACAACATGCTCTGGACCCGTTAACACACTTGAAAGCTCGGGTGAACAACTATGGTCTGGCAAGCGCTCTGATTCAGCATGACTGGAGTCCAAAAACTCGTTTCTCTCTTGTTGGGGAGGTGGATACTGGGGCCATCGGAAAGAGTGCTAAGGTTGGTCTTGCTGTGGCCTTGAAACCTTAGATTTGGGCTTCACTTGTTGTGAAGATAATAAGTAATTGTAGGGTTTCGCTTTCCCGATGAACCTTTGGTCCTTCATTTTGGAGCTATATCAATTTCTTAATATATTGGTATGCTCGAGTGTACAATCAATAAGCACAAACAAAACTTCAATTTGTACTTAACAGATCCACTCGAATTTTATTGATTTAGTGGCACCTTTGCGTAAGTTTTTTCGGCATGGAAGGTGATTAATTTCAATATAGTTTGGGGTGTACATCAAAGGTTTGATTAGATGGCTGGTGCGTGTTTGGTAATATTTAGTTTCTTGGTTTTATATTTTAAATCATCCAGATTTTTTATGTATGTTTTAAAATGCATATCAAAACGACACGAATGAGTAACTGATTTAGACAAGGATTAAGTAAATTTTAGAGTTCTAAAGTTTGATTTTCTTCAACCTTTTTTAAAGGGGGGCCGGCCGAAGGCGCATAGGGTAAGTTGTACTAAAACGAGTAAGAGTGCCTCTCATCTGGTGGAGTTGTGTGATGGTAGTAATTTTCTGTCCGGATTTGATCTGAAAGCACAGATAGACACCTATTTTGATTTGAAAACTTAGTCAAAACTCAGAATCTAAATTCTAATTACACTCTTTAAACAACCAATTCATTGATTGGCTATTTCTTTCTCTAAAGACTTAATAACCAAACTTTAAAAATTCCGTAAATTTGATATTTTTAATTGATTTTTTGTTAATTTTTGTTTGTTAAAAGTATTTTTATTTTCATTTAGCAAAGCTAATTCAACAAAATTTAATTAAGCCAAAGGTAAAGTCAATATAATCTGGATTACTATATTGTATCTCAATAGATTGTTTCAATACACGATTGTTTCTATTTTTATTCTTTAAATGTAAAAATAAAGTATTTGCTATAATTTAAATTTGAATTTATTGAAAGAATATTATTTTGTAATGTTTGTAACATGTTAACTTTTAATATTATTTCATGTGTCTAATGAGCGTATAAAGACTCACGAAAGATAACACATTCGAAGGTAAAAAACTCCTTATATATAGCAGGTGAAGTTGAGGGGTGATATCTAACAGTTGGTATAGGTGTGCTGGGTGTCGAGATGTATAATCGATCCTCTTAGGATCTTAGTCATTCATTAATTTTTATACATGTTAAGTTTTTGTAGTTTCTTATAAATTAAATATTTTTAATTGAGTTTTTATTGAATTTTATAATTTATTAATTAATTAAAATTTTTACAGTGTAATTTTTTCATTGACCGAATGACTTGATATTGTCTTATTACGGGTACGGATTGAACTTAATAAATGGGTCCTTTACAAGTTAGTGATCATCCGAAACAAAGTAAGTGTTTTGACAAATAACTTTAGTGACATTTTTACTCTAAGCTTAACTAATTTTTTGAAATCTTTCTTTTCTTCTAAAAATATATCGTTTGTTCTACTCAATTTTTTCTATTTGCTTTCAAAATATAATTTTTTATTCTGCTTGATTCCTTGTTTTAGAGGGACTACAAAGAAAAATCAAGACAGTTAAAGGAATTAAGTGGAAAATTGTGATACATTGAAAAGACCAAATAATCAAGAAACAAATACTACATTTAACTAACTAATTACTATTGTTGTGCTGTTTAGTACAATAATTTGAGGGACTAATCTATAATTCTACGAAAGCTGTTCAACCATTACCACCAGTCATGGCTCTTTTAACAAGTCTGTCTTATTGGAATGATCATTTCTTTGGCTGAAAATATTAACCAGACATCCTCAAATTGAATCTAAGGCAACATCCTGGTAAACATAATCTGAGTCTTCAGTGGGGCAAACAAAAGCACAAGCCATAAGCTAAGCGGGTTTATTTTAATATCAAAGGGAAAAAACACAGTGCAATGTTTGACTATTCACAACTCAAGACAGTGGATGTGGAAAGGCTTATTAAAACGCACAGTACTAGTTCAGACTTAACAGTCACAGACAAAATTAAAATGTATATATGGATAGAGTTTGAAAGAGAGAAGGTTCCTATAGTTCTAGTAATGTGATATTTGTGGCCTCAAGACCGAGTCATACTTCCTTGTAGAAGACCATCTCTGAACTGTGAAGCAATATCTCTTACAGCACCTGGTCCGTGTGGAACAAAAACAGAATTGGATTTTGAGGACGCACCAATCTCCTTCAACGTGTCAAAGTATTGGGTCACCAAAACCATGTCCATTACATCCTTAGATGATGTCCCAGGGACATTTTCTGAGAAGGCTAGGACACTGTCCCTCAGACCATCTACTATGGCTTGACGCTGCCGAGCTATTCCAAGCCCTGCTAAATACTTTGATTCTGCCTCTCCTTCAGCCTTTTTAATCTGCAGAATCTTCTCTGCTTCAGCTTTCTCATTTGCAGCAACCCTCAATCTTGCAGCTATTATGGCACAGGGTAAAGAAAATGTCAACTTCAAAGAATTTATTCTAAACAAGACATAAGCTAATGATGTTTGTCTAATGCAATAAAGCTGGTGAATTTGAGAGAACATTGATACTGATACACTTTTATTCCAAAACTATAAATTTTGTTTTACCTAACCAGGTCAATGACACTAATTTCCTGTAAATGAATGTTCCTTCTAATTGCATGTATAAAAAAAAATAGTAATTTGAGTTCGGCCAAAAACATACTAAACAAACACATAATCATACCAGCATTTATCTCGTTCATGGCTCTCTTCACACGCTCGTCTGGTTCAATATCCACAATAAGAGTCTGGACTATCTCATATCCGTAGGCAGACATAGCCTTCATATGCATATGGCAAGTTAAAAACCAATGCATGATAACTTCCTAGTCCTCACTCCTTAACATACACACCCAAAAAACTAATCACCTTTTCAAGTTCTTCCTCAACAGCTCTTGCAATTTCTTTCTTCTGCTCAAATGAGGCATCTAGATCCATCTTAGGAACACATGCCCGAATGACTGAAATAGCATAACGGATTTGTCAGTTTTCTGCAATAAACCTAACTTTTATCAAGGAGTTTACTAAGATACAAAATGGACACCGTCAAAGACATAGGCCTGGATCTGTTCCCTGGTATTGCTAAGCTTGTAAAAAGCATCATCTGCCTTCTCTGCCAGCGCTCGATATTGAATAGACGCAACAACAGTGACAAAAACATTGTCCTGGTATGTAATAAGTTCAGATAAGCAGAGAAAATGATGAAAAAATAAAGGTACTTAGTTAAACTATTCAATTGAGCAAGTATTACATAAGAGTTTCTCATTTATAACTTATTAATAACTTCTATTCAAAATAAGCAAAAGTAACTTATAGGAACGTTACAAGATCAAGATTCCTTAGACTTATACAATCAATCTTCTAAAGCACTTATTATGAAAGGAGACAATTTAGATGTAGTTTCATGAATATTGTTCTCTAATTGGAATTTTACTTTGATAACACACATTGATATTTAACAGAATATTTTATTGTGTAAATTATTGAGGTAGAACTTCAAATTTGATTAAAGAACAGTAACAACAAAATCTATAATACAGCATCTAAGTTTTATTTATTATAAAATTGAACAAACTTCCTAGACGTATGATGATGTATGATTAAACGACATTTTAAAAACCCTTTACATTGCAGGTGCATTTCCATTAAATTGGAAGACCAAACACCCCCTAAAGCTAATCAAGTCAATTGTGTTGGCTATAAAATCTGGTAATCAAGAAGAAACCTTTGTTTTTGTTTCGCAGCGAACATCTAGCTGTTGCACACGCAAAGAAAGGTAACCAGCTATTTGAGTGCCAAAGAACCATGGTACACAGTGGAAACCAGGTTGAAGCACATCATCATATTTGCCAAAAATCTCTTTGATGGCCACCGTAGATTGCTCCACTTGAAGACAACCCAGAGCCAGACCCATCTATATTCTTTCGGAACCCTGAACAACAAATTGTAAAAAAAAAAAAAAAAGCACTAACAGAACATGATTGTTATATTATCAACAGTTTTCACAACAAGCAGAACATGCAAATTAAAGGGTATTAATAGCCTCAAGATTTAAAGGGGAAAGAGTGTAATGAAGTGAGATCTAATAGGAAGAGGAAGAACTCAAAGAAGATGACAATATAGAGAGAATTATAACATACCATCTAAATCCAAATTAGAAGAAAATTAGAACGAAACAACCAAGAAAAAGAAGATTTCTTTTGTTACCTGAAAGTTAGAGGGAAGGAAAAGGAGTGCCACAAACACAGTTTTTTGTATATGCCTTTGTATCAACCCAACATTTGCCGGTTCAGGATCCCCTGCTGTTTAAGATATGAACAAATACAGCTTCATTATTTCGGTTCCTTTTTTATTTTCAAAGTAAATTTTAAAATGTTTTTATTGTATTTAAGTTTAACTTTTAAAGTTTGCAAAATTAATTATTTTTCCTTTATATTATATATATATATATAGTTTATATTTGCATTTAGTAAGATGTAAAAATAAAGAATAGTAAATGTAAGACCATGTAAAATTATAAAATAATGAAAAATAAATAAATGAAGTGATAATTAATTATTTTAAAAGGATTTATTTTAAAAAATTTATTTAATATATAATAGTTTATTGTTATTTTTATTTAAAACATTTTTTAAGAGATAGAAATACAAAAGTAGGAAAATATATGTGCTATTTTTTAATTATTAGAAACATCACATATTTCTAGGATCGTAAGGATGATAATAAAATAAAATTTATAAATAAATATATTAAATGATTGAGTGAATGTTAAGTCTCATGAAAAAATGTGATACAGACAAATATTGAAAGATATTTACTTACTAAATTTGGGAAGCTAAAATTTTATTTTGTTATTTGTATGTGTTTTAAACTTAAGATGAGTGTTATTTTGAGGTGTGATGAGTATTTTCATTTCGTTGTTTAAGAAATATTTTTATTATTTTTGAATATATGTTTGCAATCGGTTCTACCCTATGAAGATATTTTATTTCACCATAATTGGGGAGTCTACCCTCTTAGGACGATGTTCCACTCTCTGATAGAGAGTATTGTGTGTTTGAAAAGATTTTTTTTTTTATTTGTTTATTTTATTTGTTAGAAAAAAATTATTTATTTTTTAAGAAGGCATTGAAGTTTAATTGAAATTGTGAATTTTATTTTTTAAACAAAATGTTTTAGCTTTGTTACTTTAGTTTACTCTTTCATGTTTATTTGTTTTCCTTTTATCGTGTAATATTTTTATATTCCAGAGATAATAAAAAATAAGAATAGGATAAGATTAGAAAATAATAAAAATTTCTTAAAGTTTAATTTCTTTTTAATTTTAACAATTTATCAAAAAAAATTGGATGTAAAACATTATTTATATCTGTTTAGAATAATAGGTTATTGATATGGTTATAAAACTTAGAAAAATAAAAACAATTGGGATATTAAAAGTGTTATAAATATTTTACTGAATCAAGAAAAGTTATTATTTTTCTTAATGTTTTCAAAAGAATCTTAATGATTTTTTTATTCTTATTGTCATAACAAAAACTAGAAATAAAAAATACATTCAAAAGAGTGTTAGATAACTTATTAATGGACATATAAAAGGGATTTATTTGTCCCTTATTTCAGTATCATAATAAATATGCATCTTATGTGTATTTTCTTACACTTTTGTGTGAAAATTCAGTTTTTCTCTAATTTTTTAATACACCCTTTATTATATATATATATATATATATATATATATATATATATATTTTAAGTTTCTAAATTTTTAAAATTAAACAAAATAAGAAGGAATGTGAAGTTAAATTAAAAATATAGTTTGTAATCCTTAAATTTGTATACATATTTAGAATTTAATAATCAAACTATTTCTTAACTGGGAATCCGTCCCGTTTTAACGGAGAATTCCCACATTAATTGGATATAAGTATGAGTATAAGAAATTTCTGACTTTTTTAATTAAATATGAGGATGTGTATTAAGATGTACATATCCCGTCATGATACCCGTTCCCGCCATATTTCGTCTCCGTTTAAATTATTAAAATATTCACAATTAATTAAGTAACTATATATATATATATATACTTTATATTTTTTATTTCTTCTAATTATTTAGTTTGTCATAAAACTTAATCACATCTTCAATATATTATCATAACATTTATGTAATTATGTTAAAATGATATATGTCAATTAAAAAAAATTTATGCCTCACATTTCAATATTTCTATTATTTTTTCATATTTTTATTTATTGTATATTTTCCTTTCACATGAGAATATTTAATACTCCCAATTTAAGTTAATATATATAAAAAAAAATCTTTACTTATTATTATTAATTTTTGTTTTATTTGAAGAAATCTTTTGTTTCGTTAAAACATTTTTTGTTATTTTTCAACCATTGAGTATATATGTTGATATTTGAAAAGTTTACTTAAATTTCTAAAGTATTCTTCATCTTATCATATCATTAATTATACATTTGATTTTCTTTATGCGATTTATTTCAATGGTTTCTCAAATTATTTCTAAGACACATATTTGCTAATTTTTTAATATTTTTATTTATTATTTATTTTCATCATGTAAAATATTATTTCAATATATTTTTTTTAATTATTTTTTATTTTCTAACTCATTATCAATCATACTGTAATTTTTTCACTATAGTTGTATAAATAACTTTTATTTACTACAACATAAAAATTTAATATAATTGCCATGAATATTTTTTTTTATCACTATCCAACATATATTGGAGTTCAAAAGATATAAGATCTGTGTCAATTTTATTATTATGTTTATTATTTGTTCTTTGTGTCATTTTGATCAAATGATATTATAACTTTTATTAGTGTATAGAAAATAGATTAATTAGAATTTTAAAAATTGAAGTAAACAAACATTTAAAATATATTTTAATTTAAATATTTGTTTTTCTTTTATATATTTTTTTAATATTTTTTAATTTTATCAACTAAGTTTGATTACTGTTTGCAGTTTGCAAAATTAATAAATGTTTTGGTTCTCATGAGGATGTGGATAATTTTTTTCTACGAAGATGAATATGAGATAGGAAAACCCGTCCCACCCTTTCCCATTGCCATCCTTAATGATATCATGTTATGATGCACCGATAACTTGGGTCACGTATCCGTATCTGACACGTATTGTGTCCGATACTTTAGGATACTTTCTATCAATGAAGTATCTAATTTATAAAGTCGTAGTACACTACAAGTAAATCAATCTTTGAATAATGATCAATTTTAGTGACAAAAAATAATTAGTCATATATAGTGATCAAATTGACAACTAAAATAGTTCAAAAAAATTATATTGGTCTCTAAATTGATAATTAAAATATTTTTAATTATGAATTGGTTTCTAAATTTGTCATTAAATTAGCTGTCAGGTTTTGACTACCAAAATAATTAGTTTCTAAATTGGTCTCTAAACATATTTTTGGTTACTAAAATTGATCGGTATTTAAGAGTTTTCTTTAAATAATACTTCTATGATGACAATAATTTATATTTTTATGTTGACAACTTTAATATATATAGTTTTAATTTTGATTCACACAAAAACAATCATATATTTATTATATTTTTAAGAATTATTTCAATATTCATATACCACGTATTTATTACGTATCGTATCTTATTATTTTGAAAATAAATGTATCGACATATCGGATACGTGTCATATCTAATACACATCGTATTTGTACATTATGAATAAGGTTTTTTCTTATACAAAATCTATTTAAGAAACGTCTTAGTTTTTTTTTTCTTTAATAATTTTTTATTCCTAAAATTGAAATTTTATTTAAGAGATATATTACAAAACTACTTAAAATAATAATATGTGCACTGTAGTGTAAACTGTTTCTAGGTGGAAAGACGAATTTTAAGACATTTTAACTCGCAATGATTAATTAGTCAAATGATATTTATAACTATACATACATAAAATAAATAAAGAGATCTTTTTTATTCGTGTTTATTCAATTTTATTTTTAATTATTATTTTATAAATAATTTATTTTTAATTGTTATTTTAATTTTTCTTTTATTTTAAAAATTTATTTTCATGTACATATATTATTTTCTTAATTTTATATTTAACAATTACTTTAAAATTAATTACATATTTTAAAAATAAATATTATTAATTTTCATTCAAATTTTTATGAAAATTAAAAAAAATTGCAAACCGCACCTGTTTTTTCGTTAATAAAATAGGGATATACATAAATGAGTTATGAAACAATAAAAAATAAAATACACATTTAAGGTCTCACTTAATTAATTTATGAATAAATCTCTCATTTAAAAAAAAGCTCAAAATATAATCTTATACTATAATCAATTTGTTAATTCTTGTAAAGAGTAAGTATTTTATTAAGTAAAATATATTAATTTAACACAATTTGTAACCTTACACTAATTTATATATTTAAAAGTATTCATTTATATAAATAAACATTTATCACACTTAATAATAAGTCAAATAAATTTATAATTTATAATTTAAGATTTATAAAATATGCTTTATAATATTTTTTTTAAATATGGTATCCAAAATAAAATAGATAAATAATGAATTGGACATCATAGAAATAAAAATAAATCCTGAGGGCTTTTTGTGGACTGTGAATTCAGGGTCAGGCCCTAGACTTCTTATTTATACGTATCCGAATCTAAAGTTTGTTCTTTGAATTACCATTATCTGATCCAAATCATACACGGGCTAGGCACATTCAGAGGTAGACCCATCATAGTTTATTCTGCAACTTTCACACCTTCATCTCTTCAGGTATCATATGCTTTTTTTTTTTTTTTTTTTTTTTTTTTTTTTTTTTTTTTTTTTTCCTTCTATACATGTATATATAATAAAAAGACAAGCTCTTCTTTCTTGTTTCTTGGAGAGGTTTAATTTTTCAAACTACCTTTCGATGTAAGTTACGAAGTAGGATCTTAGGCATGTCTGTGTTGGAAACTCAAATGGAATGGAAGAATTCGAGTTTAGGCAAAGTGGGTATTATTTTGAAGGCTAAGCATAAGGATTGAGCGATCTGGGTTTTCAAATTGACCCTGTTGTAGTCTTCCCTAGCCTGTGTTGGGTCACCCACATGGGTTGGTGGAGTAAGTTACTTTAAAGCTTCCACCTTGTGATGCTTTTTATGAGAAGTGAACAAGTTGAGGAGGAAAAAGTAAGTCGAAGAACACTCAATATTTGGTATGAGTAGGCGTCATATAGTCACTTGTAAGTTTTAATACTTAGCTTTAAACCAGATCGAGATTATTGCATTGCACACCGTTTTGGTTGGTCATTTGTTGAAATCACAGTGTGGTTTGGATAAAAGGGTTTGTGAAATTTTCATCTGATGCAAATTTTAACACTTATTGACTGATTGATTTTAATATATTATTCCAATATATTAGGATTCATTTTATAATGTTGGCATTTGTATTCCATTATGCTTCATAATATTATCAAGGGATGTAGCAACCTTCTCTGGAAATTCTGTTTGTAGAAGGTTACTGTATTATTATTTTTGTCATGTAGGAGTGCTTGGAATCTATATTATATTTAGAGAAATAATGGTCGAAAGTTCTCATGTAGTGTTATTAAAAAGTATATTAAACCAATTGCACAGTTAGTTTTGTGAGCTGCAAGGGTGTCACTGTTGCACTCATTCTGCATCCTCTTGTCACATATGATGATTTTCCGTTTCATTGAACTTTGAGTTAAGATTATGTGAATTTTTCTATGTATTTTAATTTTATTTGCGTAGAATTTATTTTTTATGCATAAAGAATTCATATATGTCATATATTTCAACTGTTATATATGTGGTGGATTGTGGGCTTTCCAATGTTTATCACCATCAGCTATCACTGGTGCCCACCAAAATCATGTTGTTAAATCATAATTTTTTTAGATAGAACACAAGTATTGCAGATATATTCATGTCCATATATTTTAGGTATATTTATATAAAAATGCATAAAAAATCCAAAGTTATAGAGATGTGGGTTTGCAAAATAAGAGGAATGATAAGATGTTCTTGGAATTGCAGCCTTGCTAATTATCTGCTATCATTAGGCCCCAATATTTGATTTTTCATACTTTTTCTTTACAGTAAACTCTCAAGGGTGAAGAGGGCCTTTAAGTATGTATTTAGTTGTAATATATCTTCATTACTCAATTTCATCTCTCTGTTTCACTTTGTTTGTCTCACAGCTCTAGTTCTCTCTCAAGCTTTCTTCACTTCCTGAACTTGTCGTGTCGTGTCTGGCTTTGGCCATCATCAAAGTCAAGTCTTCTTCACGTAAGTGAGAATCCATAGATCTCATTTATACTCTTGTTCATGTTAATCCAACTTATTTCCTTGTGTGTATGTTTCATCATTTTAATTTAATTTGAGTTGTCATTCAGGGATGAATTCCTCTATCTTTGAAAATTTGTTCTTGAATAATTTAATGGAGATTTACTTGATTCTCTCCTTTATTTTGAAATTGTTTGTACCTGTTCTTTTTACAAATGTACGATACTTCTCTCTTGTTAGCAAGGTTATCAATGACAGAAGGCGAAAATTATGCCCAATAAGCATGCCAGTCCAACCTATGTTACTGCTATAGTGGTTTTCCTTTGGTTCACAAATGTCCTATTTTGATCTTGTCAGAAATTTTCATGTTATAGTGTTATGGTTGCGCCATTAATGGTTATTCAACAACATTGCTTGTTTGTGTTGCAATTGCCACTCTAAGAGAAAGAAATGAAACTGCAAGGGGATGCAACTATGACTCTATGTTGCCTGTGAACTGAATATAACATGTTTTTCCCGATGATGAGGGTTTTGATATTTTGAAAAGTTTGTGCCTGTTAATTGGAGATTATATCCAACATTAGTGTATCATGTCCAACATTACTAGAACATTTTCCTACCGTTCATGTTGTTGATGATGGTATGATTTGCCAATGGTCTTATACTTAGAAGAACTTCATGCATGATTTTAGTTTTTTAAATCTGTGCATTAACACTATATGACTTACTTTTAAGAAAAATGCTATATTATTTATTTTGGATTGAAGTTTTTTTATAAATTTTTTATTTATAGGAAAATACACATGGATTCATCACAAAGCACAGCTCTAGGGGGGAATGGTGGAAGTGGTGGAAATGGGACATTGGTTTCTCAAACTAATGATATGACAGCTTCTGCAGCCGGAGCTGATGATTCTATGCAGAAGTTGAGCCAGGTCAGCAACTCAATTCAGAAAACCTTGGGCCTTATTCATCAGCTTTACCTCACAGTTTCTACCTTCAATGCTGCCTTTCAAATGCCTCTACTCCAGCGCATGTATTTTATTCTGATCCTTTTCCTGTAATGTTTTTTTTTTTTTTTTTTTTTTTTTTTTTTTTTTTTTTTTTTTTTTTTTTTTAAATTTTTTTTTTTTTTTTTTAATAATTTTTTTTTTGTTTTTTTTTTTTTTCTGTTTTGCTTTTACTTCGTGTTCAAAATTGATCATATTTTACTTTAAACATTCCAGTAATGGCCTTGTTGTAGAGCTTGACAACATGGTTAAATTGGCAGAGAAATGCAACATTCAGGTTCCCATGGAGGTTGTTAAGTGAGTGATTTACCTTTGTATATGCTCATATAGTTTTCTTTTGACCTAATATAAGTTATCTTTTGTTATTTTTCTTATCTGAGTTTAATTTTTGGCTATAGTCTAATTGATGATGGAAAGAATCCAGATGAATTTACCAAAGATGTTATAAACAGCTGTATTGCAAAGAATCAGATCACCAAAGGAAAAACTGATGCCTTAAAGGTCTATTCTTATTCTTTATTTTCATTACATATGAATTTCTTTCTGTTTGCAGCTTTGTCTCCCTATGCATTTAATAAACAGCTTTAGTCTAACCTAGCATATCTGTTTGGGCAGAGTTTGCGTAAAAATCTTTTGGAGGAATTGGAGCAGAACTTTCCTGATGAGGTTGAAACTTTTAGAGAGAGTCGTGCTGCTGCAGCTGCTGTAAGTATTCCTTATTTGATTTTTTATTTCATTGAGGAACAGAGATTTAAAATGACCTGCTATGTCATTGGTGTGCTCTAAGTTCATTGTAGGATCTTAGGATATCTTGATTTTTGTATTTTAACTTTACTACTCTTCTTTCTGTAACTGATAATTTCATATAAACTAGGTTAAATGTTTTATCTTTTCCATAGCTTTACTAATCTTCTTTCCATGAATTGTTTTTTGTATTTTAACTTTACTGTTATTATTTTTTTTTTAATAGTTGTTATTGCAAAAAATAACAGATAATACAGCTGAGAGAGATTTATTTAGTCTAGGAAGAACTTAATAATACACATTTAATAGGACTATAGTAATTAGAAGCATGAAGAGACTATTTATATTGCTAAATTTATATAGAACCAAGAATTATGCATTTTTGTTCATTACATAAATCTTGGCCTTATTCCATCATGCAGGAATTGAAACGTCAGGCACAAGCTCAAAGTGCCCTGCCAAATGGAGATGTGAGGGTTAAATCAGAGCATTGAGTGACATGTTTCTTGTGCCTTTTCTTGTCTGTAAATGGACTCGGATATTTCTGTTTCTTTCCTATGTTATACATATGCATTGTATAGTGAAGTTCATCTTTGCTTCCTTTTTATCTATCTGTGTCTTGGTTAAATGTTGTAAATTTGCTAATTTTTGCTTACTGTTAGTTAATTGAATATTATTGCTGTTTTTTTGAGTGTGTATAAGTGCTTAAGGTGTATTTTCCATCAAGAAATTAATTAAACTTGTTTCTATGTGTTTGTAAAATACCTGTTAGTAAAATAGTAATATAATGTAATGCTTCTTCTTTGCAGGTTATATCATGTGTAAAATTGTGTATTGATTCGGTTGTTCATGTTCCTCTTTTCTAAGATCATGTGTTTGACTCTTGGCATGCCATTTTGCATTCATGTGTCCATGTCTAAACTGTATAGGCATGTCAAAATCTCCATTAAATATCAGGTCTTAATATTGCACTGTTTAGAAGCTTGAACTAAATCAAAGAACCAGAGATTGAGAAACCAAGTAAACAAAAATATCAATTTTTTTTTCTACTATGTACCTTAAAATGTATGATACTAATGGTTTTGTGGGAGAAATTTCATGAACTCATGAAAAAATATGAACTATTCATGCTTTCTATATGCTCTAAAAAGACATGTAATACACAGCATAATAGTTGGTCATATTATAATGGTGGACTTAGTGAAATTATTTTCTACACAAAACTAGTTTGAGACCCGTGCTTACGCACGGGTCGTGGTGGTTTTTTTTTTTATGATAGTTAATTTAATTATTATTATATTGGTATAAATTGTTTATTTATATAATAATTTTAAAATGAAAGGAATTGATAATATAAAAATGAAGTTAAATAATTAATAAAATTGTTTTTTTTTGTGTTAAAATATTGAAATGTGAATATTAAGAAAATATTAAATAAAGGGATTGTTATTATATTTATTTCTTGTAATTGATGTTGTAATATATAGTAATTGGAATTACTATATTTACAAATTTAATTTGTATAATAAATTTAGATGATATGAACAGAATAAAATAAATATTATTTGATAGATTAATTTAATGCAGTAATTATAATGTATTTATTTTTCTAAACATAGTTATATAAAATCATAATAAAATTTGAATATTATTACATAAAATTATTGGATATATTAAACAGTTAAGATAGTTAAGAATATGAAGTTTAATTTGATATAGTAGGGATGTAAAGAGAAATTAGTAGGAGACCCGATCGTGTTCTTTTTGTCTTATATTTTGTAATTTTTGTAGACATAGTTATATGAAATCATAATAAAATTTGAACATCGTTACATGAAATTATTGGATATATTAAACAGTCAAAAATAATTAAGAATATGAAGTTTAATTTTATACAGCAGGGATCTAAAGAGAAATCAGTAGGAGACCCGTTCTTTTTGTTTTATATTTTGTAATTTTTAAAACAATTTTTATTGTTATTATATATAAATCAATTATTTGAATGATTATTAATATTGATTTAATTATATATAATGATTAATTTTAATATTTAAATATATTATTGATTTAATTAAATATAATTGGTATGCGCATGTCATTGTTATAATAAAATATAGATATATTATGTGATATGATCCCGTATAAATTAAATACAATTTATAATTAATATTAAAATTTTTAGATATAAACACATGTAGATATAAGTATAATATAGATATATGGTGTAATATGGTCTCGTACAAAATATTATACAACCTGAAATTGATATTAAAATTTTTAAATAGAAACACATGTAGATATAACACATTAAAATAAAATTCGTATACACGGGTTGTTGTTAAAGTAAAATATAAACATATTGTGTAATATAGTCTCATATAAATTAATGTTAAAATTTGTAAATAAAAACACATGTATATATAAATACTTGAATGTTATATTAAAATGAAATACGTATGTACAGATCGTTGCTAAAGTAAGATGTAGCCATATTATATAATATGGTCCATAAATATAATATGAAATTAATGTTAACATTTTTAAATAGAAATACATGTAATACTTGTTCGAAAGAATTGCTCTCATGTTAAATACTTTCCAATTTAAGCATTAAGAGCATTTATGTACATAAAAATTTCTATAGATTTGCTCTTGACATATAATATCGTACAATTATTGACAATTGAGATTTCTATTGTTCTAAAGTAATTAAAATTAGCAAGTACAGACATCTTTATCTACATTATATAAAAATAAGTTGTAAATTTATAAGAATAAACTATAAATAAAAACCAATGATATATTTTCTAGAAAATAAAACCATCCACTACTTAATAAACTATAAATCTTACGATAATCAATATATAGCTTCTGTCAAACTTCATTTTCTTTTGATAACAAATAAATCAGTGTGTTTAAATTCACCATTTTATGCCAAATCAATGCTAGTTGAAGTTAAATTACCGTCTTAATCATGTTTTATTCAAAACTTCTATTTAATCAAGAGTCATGTATTGTTTGTATAACAACAACTTCCTCCGTTTATTTTTAAATATTACATTTCTTAAAAAAGTTTATTTTTTTATAAATATTGCGTTCAAAATTCAACAAAGTTCAACACAACGTAATTAATATTTTCTTTTTCATTTATACCCTTATATTTCACCTAATATTTAATTAGTTTACACATTGTTATCAGTAAAGGAAAATAATTAAAAATAAATTGGTTAAAAATTATTTATCATCTAATCAAATCAAAACATTAACCTATTTCTTCATTATCTGATAATTTGGCTTTTAGTTGCTTACTTACATTATAGATTCTTTAACCTTTTCTCTTTCTCACTCTCTTTCTCTCACAGACATCCGCATGCACACTACACACACGGAACACACACACACACATATATATATATATATATATATATATATATATATATATATATATATATATATATATATATATATTAATAATAATAATAATAATAATAATAATAATAATAATAATAATAATAACTCTAGTCCACAACCTTACCAAATTTTTTTGATAATTATAGATTCATTAATGATAAGGTTAACATATCATTTTCGGGACACCATCAACTTTTGCAACTTTCATTACCAAAAGTTTTTGATAATTATACATTCAAAATGATAAGATTAACATATCATTCTCGGGGTACCATCAATTTTTGCAACTTCCATATGAATCACAATCATCCCAAGCATTATGTAGTGAGTCTCACAATAGCATCATCGATAGTTTTCATATCCAGGGCTTAACTCCAGAGGCGAAAAAGGATCCATTCTGGCAGCAAGAACCCAATATAACCTTAGCCTCCATCACGTTGATGCTAAATTCAGTTCATTTGCTTAAAATTTTGTAAACTCACTGCTATAAAGAATTAGAGCGGTTAAAATTGAAATTAATTTACAAAGAATCCAACAGAGTTCAACAATTCAAGACAAAAAAAGCTGAGAAAAACCAAACAATTGTACATGTATGTAAAAGTGGAATATAATCAAAAAAATGAACTACCGAATTGGTTAGAATGTAAGAGGAATTGCATTTTGCAGTTTCAATTACAATCTAAAAGTGTAGATACAGTATAATTACACAGGTTGTGTGTAAATATAAATTAGCAGAAATATAATTAGGGGGTTGTGTTTAAATATACAAAGTACTCGGCACACTTTACCTTTTGACACAAATATAATGACAAAGAGTTGTAATTACTATCAACATAAATGTAGTACCAGCCTTTAGTGTACTTATCAATTCGATGAGTAGTCATCAAAGGAAGCTGTCAATCCTACGGCATGATTTGCAAGGTTGCACAACTTTCTTCAATGTTCTCAGTGGTGGCACCTATCTAACCAAGATTTGAAAAAAAGCAATTAACTATTTTATTGTGTAAACATATCAATAAATTTAAAGATGCAATAAAGAAAAACTTAAGTTATTGAGTTGAGTCTCTTAGTAATTTTAAGGAATAACTCATTCAAGGCTATGACAGAACCTAACTAAAATAATCATACATCACCTTAAAGCTGACCCTGAATAGTGAATCATGCTTGATATTTCTCATCACACATATTGAACATAAAAACTCAAATCAATACAAATATATAAATTTTGTCAAATTTTGTATCTGTATCGAATACTTCGTAATGCCATTGTTTCTTGATAATGATGAAAATGAATGGACCATACAACTTGCCAAAGATGGTGAAATTGAGAGACTAAGAATTAGAAAAGACAATATAAATCTTACATACTCTATAGAGAGATAAAAACAACCTTTAAATTCTACCTAACTATGAAGTGTCATGGTGTTTTCATATTAATGAGTTTTGTTATTTTTTTTTTAATGAAAGAATCGTCATTCAAGTGAAGGCTAAGGATCAAGGCTTTACTTTGTTAATTTCACGAAGAGCTTCTTCGACATCCTTTTCTAAAATATCACCTCAAGTTATTAACGACATCAAAACAGGAAATAATGCAGTGAAGAAAGAACATCATATACTAACATTCTCTAATTATCACTTACTGATTGAGTTCAAATTAACTCTTGAGGTTGCATGTTACCATAATCTTAATTATGCAATGGAAACCAGGCAAATAGGCCCAAGAAGCTAGATCTCATAAGAGGTAACAACAATCTGAACCTCTAAGCTCCTTTACTGAAACACTCGTGGAATCAAGTAAGGGGTTACAACCCATTATAGTAGACATAAGGATGATGCTGAAATGATATAACATAATTGTAATTCATTTAACATTATTTGATTCCCGGATATATAAAAGAATATTGAATTCACATTCACAAAACATAAATTATTAAGACTAAAAGAACTTATGTTTAAATGATGAGGAAAGAACATCAAACATGAGAGAGAATATCTAATAAAATATTAATAACTTATAAAACACCAAGAGGCATGTTGAGTTGCGTTTCCAAAGTTAAAAACATGATGGCAAAGAAGAAAAATAGAAAGGCGTATAAAATGTAGAATTATAGATTAAAAAACATAAAAAATACAATCCCGACCATAAGATTACTTAGTACAAAGTAGTTAGTTGCATGAAAGACCAACATTTAAAATATATAAAGAAAAACATACCATTTGAAGATAAGCACGATCAAATGATCTTGGTTTGAGACTTGGGTTTATGGAATGGAACCAACATGCAAAACCACCCCAATCCCACTCTGAAACAAATCAACAGTAACTCATCATCTGGAATTCTTGTTCACCATTTTAAACAAAATATGAAGACCAATGGAGATTCTAGGTGAAGGGATTAAATATACACCATACGAACTTTGAATTTGCAATAGAGAACACATATTGCCTTCTCTTGTTGTCATACTACAAAGGGAAAAAGAAATTGCCATCATGGATTGAGATAATAACTTTGACATGTCTCTCAAATTTGAAAATCATAACAACAAACCATTAAAGTTTATAATTGACACATGATCCTGCATATAAGCATGATGAAGTAAAGCAGTGAAATGAATTTCAGATATGTAATTCAAGATATTTATTAAATTAAATGTAAGCAGTAGAACAAAATCATACATCACAAACTACAATTAGAAAATGATTAGCAAAGGAAGGCTTTTTAGGATGGAGAAAGTTGGTGACTGTAAAAGTTTTAGTAAGTGAATCTATCACTTATAATCATAGTTATAATAATATTCCATATTGTGGGCATTTGAATAGATTAAATCAGGGAAGAGATCAAAACTATCATGGAATTTGCAGGATATGGGTTTTTACAATTATGCTATCATCGAAGACCTTTAAGAGCTACATTATACAACCACATACTATCTCTTTTTCATTTATTCTGTTTCCATGGATAAAATAAATACAAAACCATAATGGTCTATAATGGTTAAAAACCAAAAGAAGACACTTTATATAACTAAATGCAAATAAAGAACAACTAAAACAAAAGCCCATACTATTACCTGATTTTCTCTTGAGTTTAGAACACACAAATAGGGTATTCTTATCTGAAATAAAAATCAAACATGAATGAAGAAAACACTTACCCCTAGGCTTTTAAAAATATAAACTTTTATTCTCATGGTTAAAAATTAAAAGAAAGCAAAAATTTTTAATGTAACTAAATGCAAATAATGAACAACCAATAGGAAAGTCCATAGTGTTACCTAGTTTTCCCAGGTTTAGCACATATAAACAGGGTCCTCCTCTCTAAAAATAGCATAACTTAAAAATTGTAAAAGGAATAAGAAAACCTAGAAAATGGAATAAACATGAATTGAAATAAAAAATCAAACATGGCTAAAGAAAACACTAACCTTAGAAGCAAGCATGGCTTACCCGTAGGATTCAAAAGTCACTAACAATTTAAAGAAAAAACATTAGCATATACTAAAAAATGAAACAAAACCACAAACCCTAAAAAGCATTACAAGTTTTGCTATTAAAGTGTACCAACATAATAAGTAAAAGTTAATAAAAGGAATTAGTAAAATTCATGATTTAAAAAAAAGAAAAACTAAATTTATACCACAAATACATAACATTGTCATGAAAGGAAAACCCCATATTAGTAAGTACAACTTTGATCAGCTTGGAGAAGATGAAGTTTGAAAGTAGTACATACATACCAATGACATAGGTTCCTTGCCCTCCAAATAATCTAGCAGGTACCTGGTTAACTGTTGTAGCGTTAGACAAAATCAAATTTGTAAAAGAGTCTCCTAAGCAAATAAAATGAATAAGTTTTTAGCCTAATTTTCTCATATAACAATTGCAAATGACAACTAAAGTACATTAAAAAAGTAAAAGATTACATATTAAAGAAATTACCACAATGCTTTGGAAGTGTTTCTGCAATGATTTATTGTGATTTTTTTGGTGCTCCAATAATGACTTAAAAAACAAACTAATTCATAAAGTAAGCGGAATGTAAAGGTAGAAGAGGAAATATATTCTAAATTTTCCAAATTTGTTGATAATAGTATAAAGATAATTAAAATGTATAGCTACTAAAAGAACAATAACTTTGAATCATTACTTGAAATATATGCTACATGGAAAAAGTATATAGATATAACAAAGGAATATTTTCGTCTTTATTGACACTCAAATAAAGAAAACTTACAGTAGAACATTTGAAGCAACTACAAATAAAGAGTGTAAATAAACAACTGCAAAATAAAAATAAGCAACAACAAAATATAGAATCCACAACCCTCAACCTAAACACGAAATCACAAACAACACCAACAGCAGAACCACAAATTCTCGCAAACCCACAACCAAATGGAAACACATTCCACAGAAGCACTAAAACACAACCACTGTCCAAGAAATCAACTTTAGAAAACATACAAAATCTCACAACCAAAACCACTCACCTTGGACAACAAATGTAGTAACGGAAGAAGAAGGAGAAAAAGAAGTAGAAGCAGAAATGAAAACTAAGATAGAGCAGCTGATGAAGGAAAAAGGAAAGCAGAAAACTGATTTTAAATGACAATATACATAGAAAATTTGAAAGAAACCATCACACCGAGCTATAATGTTGGCACCATCTGCATCTTCAGTCTATCACTGCATCAAACCAAATAAGAGCACTGCCATGTGTCTAAAATATAAGAAAATGACCTCTGGAAAAGACCCAAATACCCCAACATAAACGACTAACAATTGTCCAATTTTCAGGTTTTTTGGTAACTCTCCCTCCTCTTAAGGATGGCCCATGATCTGCCTATTTCCATTCCAGTTTTTGACCAATATAACCCTGTTATGAGGCATCAATTTCGTTTAATTGTGTGGCCATAAAAGTAATATCTACTTTCCCGCCTGTTTGAGTGTTGGATGGAGGGAGTACTGTGCATGATTTGATTAATGTTGCATGCATTAATGACTGAGCTCAATTACTTTGAAATGATCTACATTTTAAATAAAGTAGTGTGGTGGTTCCATTGTCTGCATTCCTTCTTCGTTCCCCCAGTTTCCTGAGGTATGCTGTTTTTTTCTTTGTTTGTGTGTTTGAGTTTTTGGTTGGATTCTCTATCTCAGTTGTTTTGAGACCATTTGAGCTCAATTACTTTGGGATGATTTTGTCGTCTGCATTTCTTCTTCTTTGTCCCCCTAGTTTCTCAAGGTATGCCATTTCTTTGGTTTTTGTGTTTGAGTATTTTGTATTTGTGTTTTCTGAGTTTCATTCGTTGGTGTTTGGGGCTTGGTTTTTTGTATGTTTTACAAAGTATGTATTTTGTTTCTTTTTTGTTTCTTGGTAACTGATGAATGATGTTTTTTCAGAGAGATTGATGAACAAATTGCATAACACAAAAAAAGACCAATGCTTTTGTTCTTCTATTCGATGAATAAATTATTTATGGGACATCCATGAATATTTTCCGCGAGATAGTTGAATGAACTGATTGAAGAACGCCTAAAAGTTGTAAGCTTTTTTTCTTGACTCCGATCTTTTCTGCTTCTACCATATATAAGCACTTTTCTTTGTGGATGGAGGTTTTCTTTAGATTCATGAAGAGAATGAAGAACACAAAAAAGGTAAAAAATTTTCTTTTTCTTTGACTCAATTTTTTTTTGTTTCTTGGTAATTGACGACTAGTATTTTTCTATGAGATTGTTGAACAGATTGAAGAACACAAAAAAAGCGGAAGGTTTTGTTTTCTCTTCGATGGATAAATGATTTATGGGACATCCATGTAGATTTTCTATGAAATGGTTGAATGAACTGATTGAAGAACACCAAAAAGGTCTAAGCTTTTTTTCTTCTCTCTGATCTTTTATGTTTCTACCATATGTAACTACTTTTCTTTGTACTACTCCTCTGTTTGATGAAGGTTTTTCTTTGAGATTCACGAGAAGAATGAAGAACACAACATTTTTTTATTGGACTTATGGTCTTGACTTTGATCTTCTTTTATGATTAAAAAGGCCACCTATTTGAGGGTTAGATGGAGGGAGTACTGTGCACGAGTTTATTGATGTTGCATGAATTAATAATCTAAACTCGGTTACTTTGAGATGATCTGCATATTAAATAAAGTGGTGTTGGGTGGTCCCGTTGTCTGTATTCCTTCTTCTTCGTTCCCCCAGTTTCTTGAGGTATGCCATTTTTTTCTTTGTTTGTGTGTCTGAGTTTTTGGTTGGATTCTGTATCTTAGTTTTTTTGTGACCATTTTAGATTTCGTGTTTGTGTTTTTTGAGTTTTGTACGTTGGTGTTTGGTGCTTGGTTTTGTATGTTTTATTAGGTATGTATTTTAATGTTATGTTTTTCAATTTTTATTAGTACTTGTGTTCTTGAGTTTTCTAACGTTTCTTATTTTTTTCCTTTGTTCTTTCATGTTTTCTTCTTCTATTAAAGTGAAGATCGAAGATTTTTGAAGATCCAAAATGAAGTTCTGAAGCAGAAGGATGAAATATCATTATTAAGAGGTTTTATTTTAAAAATGTTTGATTTTAATTATTTTTCCATTTTTTGAATAGATGAATGACTCTCTTAGTTAACCAGATGGTAAAGTTTCTTCATTGAAACTTCTGACTATTTCTGTCTCTTTATATCAGTAACATGAGAAATATAAATTACTTTTCAAGACCATCTAATAGCATGAGAAACATAAATTACTATTCAAGACCAATTAATCGCATGAGAAACATAAATTACTATTCAAGACCATTTAATAACATGGGAAACATAAATTACTATTCAAGACCATTTAATAGCATGAGAAAAATAAATTACTATTTAAGATCATTTAATGCAATAACTTACTCTTTCACATAGGAAAATAGAAGAATAAATATCACAAATGAATTTGAACCATCTTTTTAATAACTTACTATTTTTGTTTCTTTTCACTGCATGGAAGATTGTAGTTTTCGGTTGTTATTTCTTCTGGGTTTCCTCAATTTCAAGGTATGACATGTATATTTTTCGTTTGTCTTCCATAGGTTTTGCTTTTTTATAGTTTTACTAAGGCATTTATGTTTTTTTTTTTGGATTTTGGTTTTTATTTCGTATTTGAATTTTGTGGGATGATATCTTGAAACTTTCTTTACTTTCTCTCCCGCTCTTCTTATTTCCGAAATCCTAACTTTATATTTTTCGTTTTGGCTTTTGCTTTGATTGTGAATGTTTTGTTGTCATGATCAGGTGATTCTTTGTTTTCATTTTGGTTTTGCTGTGATGTTTTGTTTGCATGTCCTATTATCGTCTTTCCCTTCATCTTTGTGTTTTTTTAACCCATTATTGTGTTTATTTAGCTTTATGGGTTTTATTGTCTAGGTATTGTTTTTGTTGATGAGTTGATTGTTAAGGTTTTTGCTGTTTTGTTTTTGGTTTTGATTTTTGTTTTGGTTTAATCTTTGATCTTAAAATGTAGTTGTGTTACCATATTTTCGTGGATCTTTGAGATGACTCTGTGTTTTGATTTTTTTTTTGCATTTTTTTATTTATTTTTGTATGACTTCATTCTTCGTATTGTCTTCTAAAGTTCCACTTTTGATTTTTCTTATTTTTATGTTCCTTATTTTGTAAAGTTTGTAATGGAAAAGAAGTTGGATATGATTAAAGATATTGAAGATTAAATCTTTTTATTTTTTGGATTCTCTGCTCCGTTTGATTTCTAACCTGTTGTGTTTTTTTTCTTCTTATCTGACCGAAATACCGAGAATACGAAAGCATTTAAAGGCAAAAGTGGCATCTGATGCATGCAAGGTTCATCCCCTTATTGATGAATTCATACCAAGTCATGAAGGCAAGAATGAGACTTGCTTTACACACCCAGAAAAACTACTAGGTGCTCCATGTTTTTCTTTATTTTATTTTATATTATATTATTTTAGAATACCTATTTTATTTTATATATGTTTTGTATGCATTAATGAAATTCTAATTTATTGGGAGACACACGTCTTGCAGGGTACAATACGACATGTATGAAATTAATTTTTTAAGCAATGAAATGATTTTTCTTTCAAAAAGATTTCTAACCATAAGATGGTTGAATTTGACATTTGACAGGTGAACATGATGAGGATCATCAAAGGAAATTGCTCGATGAATTGAGAGCTAAAGTATAATCATTGTGTTATAGAGCTTAAAAAAAGAAAACGAGCTTTTGTTCATTATCATGTATCTCATCTCATGTAAAGTGCAAGATTAGAAAGCATAGAAAAAAAATTATATCAATGATATTAACATGTCTATCCTGATGGACTGTAAATTTACTAAACTTTTTTAAATAGCAGTATGCACCACCTGTTTTTTTTTTGTTTTTCTTTACAATTTGTTTTATCTTGGTAATTATGATATCTGTAATATCTCATACATATGTTACTTTGTCTTTAAGTTTCGATTATTATTTTCTGGTTGCTTTCGATTTTCTATCCTTTTACTTAACTTTTTATGATTTTCATATCGATGATTGATAGTAAATACTATATAAGACACAAACACCATATATATTATAATTAATTTGAGTTTTATTAATATATTTAAATTATTATAAAGTTTAATCAATTATTTTTAATTTGTTTAATTTTATATTTTTTTTTGTGAATAATAAGATTAATTATTATTATCAAAAAGTATTGGAATTAGAAAGTGAACATTTATTAATTATAATGTAAAACTAAGATATAAAATTTATAGTTTTATATTTGTACTTTAAAAATAAAAATAATTTTATATTTTGAAATTTGTACTTTTTCTAAATTCTTTTTTGTTCACCTTCCCTACAAGATTTTTGCTACTTTTCAACTTTTTCTTTTATTTTCCCAAGACATTTCAAATTCAATATACTGAAACTCCGGTCAACAACAACATTGGTTCTGCTACTAATATTATTGATATTAAAATTATTATCTATATTATTATTATTTGTGTTATTATTAGTATTAATATTCGTGTAAGTGGTATTAATTTTAATATTATATTTTATTAATAAAAAATAATTTATATAATTCAAAATTTTAATCACAACATATCACTAATTAATTATTATATGTGAATTTTATAATTAGTACAAATAAATTAATATCAAAATATTAATATACTTATCATTATCAATTATAAATATTATTATCAATCGTTTCTATTACTATTACATTATTAGGATCATAACTATTATAATAATAATAATAATAATAATTATTATTATTATTATTAATAAGAATTATAATTATTACAATTATAATTATTATCATTGTCAACTATAATTATAACTATATTTTTAACAACTATAATTATTATACATATATTAATAAATTATTACGTCAATTTTATAATTTAATGCAAACAACTTTATATCCAAGTATTATTAGATAATCATAATATGTTCATTTTAAACAAAATTAAAATAAAATGTATATGCATCAAGAATTAGTTATTATAAATTTAATGTTTATATTGATAACAATACCTGCATTTATTTTTGTTTAAAAATTTTAATATCAATCATACATTATGTTTGCATTTTTGTTTAAGTTGATTATTGTGTGGACATTATTTTTGTAGGAGACGAAAGTTTTCAATATTCCTATATTTTATTTTAACAACAATATGTACATATGTATTTTATTTCAATAGAATATATAACTCAATGTACATTTTTTATTCTTCTAAATTCATATGTCAATATCTTTCCGTATATATTTTTTCTTTTAAACTCTATATCTATCTACTCTTAATTATTTCATTATAAAAAACAATAGTATTGAATTATTTAATTGTTATTATATTATTTAAATATTATATATAAAATTATAATAATGAAATATAATAATATATTTTATACAAGACCATCTTACATAACACACCAAAATTTTACTTTAACAACGACGGTGCATATCCATTTCATTTTAATGTAATATATATGTGTTTCTATTTAAAAATGTTAACATCAATTTCATGTTGTATTTACTTGTACGGGACCATATTACATAATATATCAACACTTTACTTTAATAGAACATAATGAAGCATATTATCGTAACTACTCCTTTGTTTGATGAAGGTTTTTCTTTGAAATTCATGAAGAGAATGAAGAACACACATGTTTTTTGTTATGCTATACAATTGTCACTATTTCAATATGTATAAATTTAATTTAATATAGTACTTTTATATTTATGAATATATATTTGATTTGATATATTCAATTAGTTAGTCATATCAATTTTGTTTTTATATATAATATTTAATGAAACTTTTTAGTTCCCAAGGACATGCAATAAATTCGAACCATCATGATGTACAGTTGTGACTCTTGAAATAATTATCATTATCCTACTCTGTTTATATTATATATACTTCTTATGTTTATCAATTTTCCAATTCTTCATTAGCAATCAAATTTTAACAATCTTCTTCATTTTCTCTTACCAATCTTCTCTTTTTTATAAACATGTTTCAAATAAAATATTTTTTATAAATCAAGTAATTAATATATTATTACAAATTCTATAAATGGTTTCGTATTCAACACTTAAAATTGTTTACATTTACCAATTCCTTAATAAATATTTATTAAGTGGTTTACATAAATGACTCATAAATGGTTTCATATCCCAATATTATAATTGTTTCAATTGCATTGCAAATGGACCTATTCCAAGATAATGTGACAATTATGATTAGGAATGTCTAAAATATCCGTATCCGCGGGTATCTGCGAATAAAACCCGTAATGGTTAGGAAACAGATATTAAAAATGGATACCCGCTACCCGCGGGTACGGATATTTTTGATACCCGCATGTTAACAGGGTGAATATAGGTATCATAGTATCCGTATTCGTGGACACCCGTACCCGCTAAACTTTAATTCACAAAAATATCCTTATATATATATATATATATATATATATATATATATATATATATATTAATAAAAAATATTTTGACCTATTTTTTTCTCAAGAATTAATCGGAGAAAGTGACTTATTGATCAAAGCACTAATTAAAGAATTTTCATTGTGTTGAATGTCATTTTATATTTATTTTTATGATTAGTTGGACTTGTATGAACTTGAGTTTGTTTGAACTTTATTTAAAATTTATGATAGTGATGTATTTTATTTTATTTGAATTTATGATTAAATATTTATTTTTTAAATAATTTTGTAAATACCTGCGGGTACCCGTGGATACCCGCAGATATAAAAAAAATAGACGGGTACCCGCATAATGGATGCCCGACGGATATGAGTACGGGTACATGGCAGATATTTATCCAGCGGGTAGGATGCAGAGGAGCTACTACTCGTACCCTACCCGTCACGTTGACATCCCTAGTTACGACTGCTCAGGAAACAATGCAAATATCTTCATATTACTAAATTACTAAATCTGAGCGTATTCCAACTTATAAAAACACAACTTCCAATAAAGATATTTTTAAATTTATTCCTAATAATATTTTTTTTTTAAATAATCAATTGCTTTTCTTGTTATTTGCATTATGAATAGATTCTAGAATCCACATTCGTTATTGCACTGTTAATATCATATTTAAATATTTATTATCAAATATTATTATTTCTACTATTTCTTTTAATTAATTTCACTAAAATAAATTTATTATAGTTAATTAAATTAATTCTATGCTAAAATAATGAATTAATAATTATATACAATTAATCCGATAAAAATAAAAATAAAAATTAATTTTTTATTAATATATAATAATAATGAAATCTATTTTAAAAATTAAAAAAAAAAACAAAAAACATGACCCATGTGTATGCATTGGTCTTCTCTTTATATATTGTTATATATAAAATGTTATAACTTTAAAATAATATTAAGGGTAAGACTGAAATAACGAAATGTAGACACAAAAAATGGTATCTCTTTATATATTGTTATAGATATACTTTTATTTTTTTATTGTATCTATTATTATTTATTGAATATTAAAAACAAAATTAATTACTATAATACTTTCATATTTATTGTATTATGTTTAACTTTTATTATAAATTCAATGTTTACGTTGATAACAATATCTACATGTATTTTTGTTTAAAAATTTTAACATCAATTTCAGATACTGTAACTTTTAACAGGGACCACATCATCTCACAATATGTTTGCATTTTTTTCATTTTTCTTTAAGTTGATTATTCATACGTGGACAATACTTTTACATGGGCCAAAAGTTCACCATATACCAATATTTTATTTTAACAACGACATGTACATATGCACCGAACAAAAGTTTACAAGACACTTGATTACTATACGTTGCCGCCAAAATCACACCTTTCAGATTTATTTTCAAATGTAATCATTTCAATATTTCAATATAAACTAAGTATAACTATAAACTATGTATTGTGTAACTATAGATTATATAAATATATAATGAACCTAATTTGGTCTTAAATAATTAGATAATGAAGTAGATTATCGTAATTAACCAAAATCTAAGTGATATATTTACAAATTCACATAAATTAAATCAATAATAACAATACTTTAATTTAGTTTTTAACCAATATAATATATAATATTTAAACAAAATACCTACAACAATAATAACACCAAAACATAAAAAACCCATGCGTACGCACGAGTCCCATACTAGTTGTTCACTAAAGCAAGGGCAAGCAATGGAAAACTGGACACGTGTCAAGCATTTAGATGAGGTTAGTAATGTAATTTTCCTTATACATTGTATTACTATATTAGAATAGATGACCAGTTAGATGATGAACTATCTAATGTCCTTAAGGATGGGGAGAGACTTTAAGAATATCAAAACTTCACACATTAAGAGACATCCATTTGGATTCCTGGTGTGGCTTTGAGCCAGTATGAGTGGATTTTTTAGCTCTCTTTAGATCTTCAAATTAAATATGACTTCTCATACAATTAAAATCAAAATATTTCTACCAAAGTATTTTTATGTTGATTTGATTGGATGAACATTTTACTAAGAATATGAGCCATATGGATATATCCTAGCTTGTTATGAACCTTAAATCAAAATGATAAGAAAAGAACTATTAGAACAAAAATGAAAACATAGACTAGAAAAGAAAACCTTGAGTTAATGAGTTGAATGATTACTAAAGTTACTAAATACGAAAGATAAGATTTACGGATATGAAATAAAAAAAAAATATCACTCACCTTGGACAACAAATGTAGTACACGGAAGAAGAAGGAGAAAAAGAAAAAGAAAAAGTAGAAGCAGAAATGAAAACCGAGACGGAGCAGCTGACGAAGGAAAAAGGAAAGCAAAAAACTGATTTTAAATGACAATATACAAAGAAGATTTGAAAGAAACCATCACACCGAGCTACAGTGTTGGCACCATCTCAGTCAGTCAAATAAACGAATAATGCATAAATTCCTAAATATTGAAGATAACATTCAAGGACAGAGGAGTATTGCATTCTTCGAGTACACTTACAGGGACTTTTTTAAAATTAAAAATAATTTAATTTAATGCCTAATGTCTTGTGAGTCCGTTGGCATGTAGATAAAAACCTGAGTTTTTGTGTATGCTGGCTTGATTTCATCCATCCTACATAATCACCCGCTCCCATAGACTAATTATAGGTGAGGCAAGCCATGTTGTATAACCCTCATAAATTTAAACTGTAAAAAAAAGTGATATGTTTTTAGTATTAAATAGAAAAACAAAACTTCATGAGGGTGATTTATAGTAATTAGGTGTTTATAAATATAAGAATTGTTGATTAAACATTCACATAAATGCGTGAATCTAACTATTATAATTAATAATACTCAAAATTTCAAAAAGAAAAATCTTAACTGTTAAAATTGGAAAAATCAAGATTTAAAAAGTACGATTGTTATTTTGTTTTGAATGAATATTTTGTTCCTTATGTTTAAATTACGTCTCTTATTTTACTTCTTTGGATGTAATGTATTATATTTGTTAATGCATCATAAAAACAAATTAAAATAAACAATTCTTGTGTGGGTGACGAGCATATAATATATAGGTATATTCATGCATTAGTTTAGGACATTTTTATTTATTTGTGTATTATTGGACTAATTTCATCATGCATTATCTAGTTTTGGATCATACATTTGGATTTGTGCGTTGTTTGTGTAAACAGGTCTGAAGGGAGTAAGTTATACACAAAACACCAGTTCCACAACTGCCTGGTGGAGTCTTCCACGACTTGTGGATTTGGCTTCAAAGATACGATTTTCAAAATAGTTTGTTCCACATGTGCCTGGTGGATTTTTCCACGACTTGTCGATTTTCTAATGAGAAACTTAAAGATTATGTGGACTGACAAAGATTTAAAAGGAGAAGAAAATATAAAGAGGAGAGATAGGGGAAACGGTTAGAGGAGAGAGAAAATCACCTCAGCAAATGAGAGAACGTGGGAAAAGATAAAAGGAAGGTGTTCACGAAAAAAAACTTATTCTGCTCCCTCTCTATTTTCGGTGGTTGCTTTGTCTACCATTTGGAGTTTTTCTTTTCATTATGCAAAACTAATTTCCTTTTTGTTGGAGGATTGATGTAAGACTTTGTATTATAGGTTCTTCTCTTTACATTTGATGTTTTGTTAATGTTCTTCATTTCAGTGTTCTGTTTATGGTTTTATCGTTTATTTATGAGCAATTTCACAATTAGGAAATTGGGGATTGTTTGCCATTATAAACAAGACAGGTTAGATTATGTCACAATTGGAAAATTGGGCATATCTAATTAGTTTGCAATAGAGATGATTATTGATTTTTCATGATTTTATTGAATTTTTGTAAACTGACCTAAGGAATTAGGGGTTCGAATTCAATAAATAGATTTTACTTACTAAGGGATTAGGGGTAAAACAACTCTCAGTAAACTCAAGTGGATGATTACATTTCTTGCATCAATTGAAAATGAGTAAAATTCTATAGGAAAAAGTACAAAATCAATCCTCTAACGATTCTTCTATTGATTAAAGTTTTTGTTATAAATTTTATGCTTGCAATTCTATTGATTCACATTTGCTCAAAATTACGTAAATTAAGAATCTAGTATTCAACAAGTCAATCCCAGAGGACGGTATTTTATTACTACGTTAACGATTGGATTACTTACCAAATGTTCATCAGTGGACTGATCTGCAAGCTCGTTGGTCAAATATTATGCACAATAAGTCAAGAAATTAGTCTGCATTTCTTATTAGGTGTGAGTCGGTCTGACCATTTTTTTTTGTAGGTCAGGATAGTGTCTCCGCAGAGTGGACCGACTCACATTTCTACACCAAATACCTCCAATATATTATCAAATATCTCTTCAAAATAATATATATATATATATATA